>Ga0105350_10001783_pt1 | contig 13339 bp, 12 predicted proteins | sample EN1Hudsemesocosm_FD_83506 | JGI IMG/M metagenome (GOLD analysis project Ga0105350, IMG submission 83506) | Methane-oxidizing microbial communities from mesocosms in the Hudson Canyon - EN1E Hudson Canyon | ecosystem: Environmental > Aquatic > Marine > Cold seeps | place: Hudson Canyon... | reverse complement strand
TTACCCAGTTGTTTTGCTATTGATTCAACAGACACACATACACGGTCTAAAATGGATTGAATAGACTTGGCTTGAGCAGTCACAACCGACCCTATTACACTCTGCTCTTCTAAATACTCGGGTGATATTGGAATACCGTAGAATTTCATGCTTAGTGCTCCTGATAAGTTAAAGGTGGAGGTCTAATCAGACGTCTGAATTGAAGTTTACTTACCGCGAAGGAATGGTATAAGCCCGGTTAAAGGCGATAAAAGACCATTCAGGACAGATGTGTGGAGAAAATCGTGTGTTTAAGGCGAATATGGGTATTACACTTGTTGAGTTTGGTAAGAAGTTTGTAGGATGGTTTCTTAGTTAATTGACATAGATTTTTTATACTGGTTAGGCGTTTTATCGGTTCGACGCTTAAACTCAGTATAGAATGTTGACTTACTATTGAATCCGACCTCATAGGCGATATCAATCATGCTGAATTCGGTGTCACATATCAGTTTTTTTGCCGCTTCTATTCTGTACTGATTTACCAGATCAAAATAATTGCCTTGAGTATTTTCATTGATGATCTGTGACAAGTGATGGGTACTTACACTCAGTTCAGACGCCAGCTTCTTCAAAGATAAGGTCGGGTCTCTGTATATACCCGCTTCAAACAATGAGTCTAAGCTCGATTTTACGCTGCTAGCCATACTCTCAGTGACCGAAGAACGGTATTTCTTATCGGGGGAAGACGGTTCTGCCAATATCGAATTTTCTATTTGGACAGGTTCAGGCGACTCAAATGGAATCTTAGGTATATCTTTATAAAGGGTGGTAGACGTTGTTCTTTTATTGCGACCTAATACAGGTAAGTACATGAAAATCAGACTAATAATAATGATCATGACCACAACCAGACTAGATAACAGCCAGGTGAATTCATGAGGTAAACGAAAGATAAAAAATACGAAAATTAAGAAAAACCCTGCGCACATGGCTAAAAAAATGGTTCGAAGTTTCTTGATCGACCTTAGGACATCTGATTTCTTGTGATTTAGCTCTATATGAAATTCATGTCGGGTGAGCTGCAAGTAGAACACACCAAGTACAGCTAAGAGGCCTAAGCGTGTAAACCTAACGGGCGTTAACGATAGGTACCACGAAATTGTCTCCCCACCGTAAAGGTCATCAAAAAATTCTCTCCGAGCAGGGCCATCTAGTAAATTGTATGGAGTCATCATGCCGATATAAACAAGTGGCACTATAAAATGAATTACATCACTTCGGTTGATTCGTTCGTTAAAGCGCAAGGAGGCGCGAAGGTACAAATAAAAGAATATCGGAATAGACGTTATTAGCGGGCCTGAGAAAGAGATGGTGTATACATATAAGTCCCAAGATTTTTCTTGATACATTGCAAGCTCAACCAAGGCACTAGAAAACCCCAGCATCATGACGGCAAACATATATCGGGCTTTAATATTTTGATGTTTTGACGTCATTGCAGCGACAATCATTACGATCGTGTGTACCAAAGCCACCAACAAGAATATGGTGATTATTTTCATTCGTTTCTCTTCACGTCAAAACTAAAGCGCAGTTTTTAGCGTTACATTCGGCCTGCATGTTTATTGTTGTTGCTAATTGTCCGAATAAGCCGGCGACTATTCCAAAATATGGCTGTTTACCGGCCCGATGGGACATAAAAATTAACATTGTTTTATACATTACCTCAGTTTTGGTATGCAAAAAAAGCCTTTTTTAATAGATATGAATTGAGACAGAACGTTAACTTCACAGCACTTCGATTCCTCGTCATCCCCATTCTCCAGATGAGAGTAGCAATGTGACGCTGTGACCAAAAAATAATGTTAGAGCTTATTTTGATACGACTTTAAGTTCGAACCGGTCGGTTGCGTCGAGTATCTGCGCGATTTTTTTTACGGTTTCACCGCGCTGAACAAAGGCATTCCAGTCAGCGCAAGTACGTAAAAAATTTCACAGGTGTCGCTAGTCGATGAAAACCGGAGTTTAATAATGATAAATTTAAAAAAAATACCACGAACGTATTTGTCCGTTCCAATAGCCTTGGCGATTTCAGTTGCCCTGGTAGGGTGTCACGAGAAAAGGGCAAAAATCGAGTACACCTCTTATGGTGTCCCTCATATTACCGCTCACAATTACAAGTCACTGTCTTATGGGCAAGCTTATGCGCATGCTCGAGACAATATGTGTACCTTGGCTGAGCAGATTATTGATGTCAGAGCAGAAAACGCACTGACTTTTGGTGCGGGAACCAACGATAGTAATATAAATAAGGATTTTGGAACGTTGGCGTTGGGCGTGTATCAGCAAGCTGAAGCATACCTTGAATCCCAAATGTCAGATGAACAAAAAAGCGTACTGACGGGTTATGCCAATGGCTTTAACCAGGCTGTGGAAGATAAAGAAGGGGCTGAAAACTACCCATCTCCTTGTCGCGGTGCGGATTGGATTCCGCAGATTACGGCGACTGATTTACATGCATATCACCTAAAGTTAGCGTTATTCGCGAGTGGGTCAGCATTGGCTGGGCAAATCGTAAGCGCGGCGCCACCTGTTCAGAATGTTAATTTAAGCGCAGAACTAGAAGAGATTACCGCAAGCAATGAAGGTCTCGGCAGTAACGGTTGGGCGCTTGGTCGAGACAAAACAGAGTCAGGTAATGGCATGCTGTTGTCTAACCCTCATTTTCCTTGGAGCGGAAGCTTAAGATTTATCGAGAGCCACCTGAAAATACCGGGTGAACTTAATGTGACCGGTGTTTCTTTCGTCGGTGTACCGGGCATTTTAATGGGATTCAATGAGCACTTAGCATGGACTCATACCGTGTCACAATCAAAACGCTTTAGTGTCTATAACCTGATACTGGATCCAAGTGATCCAACGCGCTACAAATACGGAGAAGGGTTTCGTGATATGACTAGCGCGAACTACAGTGTCAGCGTAACCAATGAAGATGGAAGTATTAGCGAAGTGCAAAAAACGCTATATTCTTCACATTACGGTCCGATGATCGGTTGGGTTCCAAATGGGACGGCATTAACTTATCGTGATGCAAACGTAGAAAACCATAATATGATCAGTCATTGGTTTGCGATGAATGCGGCCAAAACGATTGAAGAGTTTGATGCGGCGTTTGAGACCTATCAAGGTATTCCTTGGGTAAACACCATCGCTACAGATGACAAAGGCAACGCATTCTTTATTGATGGCTCAAGAGCACCTAATTTAAACCCAACGGCTGAATATCTCATCAACAATTTCGTAACTTATGATCCAATAGGCAAGGCTTACTGGCGTGAAGGTAAGGGCGAACTTGTGATGGATGGCAGTCAACCAGTCTTCGAATGGCTTGATGCAGGTAATACACCGGTTCCTGGTGTCGTACCCTACGAAAACTCACCTAAAGCCCTACGTAGTGACTACGTCTTTAATGCCAATAGCAGTCATTGGCTAAATAACGTGCAAGAGCCGCTTGAAGGTTATTCGCTTGTTTTCGGACCAGAAAGAACCATACGAAGCCCGCGTACACGAATGAATGCGACGATGTTGGAAGAAGTCTCAGTTGATGGAGTATCAGGTGCGAATGGCAAGTTTAACTTGGAAGAACTTAAGAATGTTGTAACAAGTGAGCGTGGACTCTCATCTGAAATATTGAAGGATGAGGTCGTTGCGCGTTGTACTGGTGTTTCGGACATTACCTTGCCCGATGAGACGGTTATTGATATTTCGCCTGCATGTTCGACTCTATCGAACTGGGACGGACTGTATCGTAATGACAGTTATGGTGCGCATGTATTTCGAGAGTTCTTGAAAAATTATGGTGTCAATACTGAAAGGGCTATTTCACCAACACTGTTTGCTACGCCATTTAATGCAAATCAACCTGTTGCTACGCCTACAGGCCTAAGCCCAGTTAGTATCGATATGGAGGTTAATGATGACCCAGTACTGCAAGGTTTAGCGAGTACTGTGCAGCATTTGGCCAGTGTAGGTATTCCGCTTGAAGCCAAACTAGGTGACTTGCAATATCATATGAAAAACGATGAGAAGATCTCGATTCCTGGTGGCTCAACAATAGACGGTGTATTCAATATCAACTCCTCGGGTAGTTCGAAAGTGGCGAGCTATGGCTATCCTGTGTTTCACGGTGCAAGTTGGTTAATGGCACTCGAATTCACTGAAGAAGGACCAAAAGCTGATGCATTCTTAACCTATAGTCAGTCGCATGATCCTGAGTCAGAGCACTATGCGGATCAAACCAGATTATTTTCTGAAGGTGAGTGGCGTCCTGTTGTCTTTACCGATGAAGCGATTGAGGCTGACTTGGTGGAAACAATAAGACTTAGAACGCACTAGTTTATTTTAAAGTTTAAGTTCTAGAAAGGTCGGTGACAAATGATTCTCAATTGTCACCGACACTCTTACAGTTTAATCGAAACACTAACGAGGTCTTCGCCTTCTACCTCTGCGGGCACAGCGCAACACAGCAATACTTCATCATCATTGACTGGCGCGATGGGTTCAGTTTGGTAAGTGACTTTACCTGATAGCAGTTGTGTTTTGCAGGCACCGCATTGTCCGCTTCGACAACTAAATTCTGGCGAGAAACCATGTGTTTCAGCAAATTCGAGTAGGTTGCCATCTTCTTTTGACCAAGCTTGTTCTACTTTGGAATCGCTGAACTTAACAAGAGCATGTTCGGCCGCAGGCTCAGTAGGATTCTGTTCTTTGATCGTACCCCTTTTCAACGTCGCGGGCCCAAATGCCTCAGCATGAATTCTGCCATCGCTAACGCCTAAAGAGCGAAGAAGGTCATAAGTCGACTGCATAAAACCACTTGGCCCGCAGAGATAGCATTCGTAGTCATCGAGCGGCAAAATTGCCTGCAGTAGCTCTTTCGAAAGATGACCTTGGTGATGGAAGTCTTTCCCTGGTTTTAAGTTCTTATCGATTTCACTGAGCGCCCAATAAGCGTTAATTTGGTTTTGGGAGTTTTGACTGATCTCTTTGAATTCATCGAAGAATGCTCTCTGTTTGTGGTCTCGGGCGGCGCCGATAAAGGTGGTTGGGCGCATAGATCGAGTGCGAAGACCTTCTATCAAAACGTGACGAGCCATTGAAACCATGGGCGTAATGCCCACGCCGCCCGCTAGTAGTATTGCGGGTCGTTTGGTGTCTGCTTCGAAGGTGAATGCGCCGCTTGGTGCTTTGGCATAGAGCGTATCGCCCGCTTTAAGGTGTGAATGAAGGTGGTTTGAAAACATCCCTTCTGGCACGCCTTCATTCGGTGAGCTCTCACGTTTTACGCTAATTCGATAATAATTATCGGCAGGCGCGCTTGAAAGGGTGTAGGTTCGAATACGGTCTTTTCCGTCGATGTTAGCTTTGACTGTTAGAAATTGGCCGGGTTTAAAGCGCAAGGGTTGATGTCCGTCGGCTCGCAAAAAGAATGAGCTAATCACACTGCTTTCTTGCACCACTTTTTCGACCGTATAGGGACGCCATGCGTTCTTGTGTTGATCTGCTTCTCGTAGATCGCCAGCTTCTTTCCAAGTGCCTGTTAGGGGTGCATTGGGAGAAAAATCCTCAAGTTTCCATCGCAACGGCAGGGCGTGTGCTAAGTGACGACCGTGATCGAGGTGGAATTTCCACAAGCGCTCTGCTCCGTCGAAATATTGGGTGTCAGGTGAGTCCCACAGAATCTCTACCGTGCCTGTTAGTGTGAGTATGTGACCATTCTCGAAGTCTAGAAATAACAAACCGGCTTTATTATTCTCGACAAAATTGCCAAAAGTATTGTAGTGATTGTTGCCGAGATAGTCCGGAATCGTCAGTGTGTTGTCGTCATCAATACGGATAAAACCTGGTCGGCCACCGCGATGTGAAACATCTGCCCCTTCACTTGCTTCGCCACTATTGTTGTTGACATAACTTGCGACGAAGAAGGTATCACTTTTTGAAATCAGTGCTTTCGTTTGTTCATCGAAGCTGGTGATGTTTTCGATGCCGGGTGTTGGCAGGCTTTCAGAGTCCAATGTTTGAATACTACGATTTTGGATATATTGGGGGCAGTTGCCAAAGGCTTGATCCACTTGAAGCTCGAAGCCGTCATTACTGACGCTTGTAACATGCGTGGCTAGACGGTTACGTCGGCGTGTCGGTAGTTCGATGCCCAATAACCCCAAGCGTGTATCTGCGTGGAGAGAGTTTTCTAAGGGGTCGCCTTGAACAGGCTTTGTATTTATCGACAGAGAGTGTTCGTTCTTCGACTGCATAAAACCGGGAGAGTTAAATAATATAGATGCCCAAGGCCACCCGTTTTCATCAGCGTGACCGACAAACACAAAGGGCAGTTGCTGGTAAAAATCTTGGTGTTGTTCGGGCAAGTGGTCGCGAATAACGCGGCGTCCAAAACGTTCCATTTTTTCGCGTACGCCCATACGAGACTGCACGGCTTGCTCGCCCTTATGGAATGGAGATGGCGTTGAGTTCTCTGAAGACGTGTTCATTTGGAAGCCCCAAATCGAATTGATAAAATCGGTTTCTAAAATGGAGCAAGATGGGAATGAATAATCTTGCTCCAGCTCGTTTAGCCAAACAATGGCGAACCGACCATGATAATTCCAGTAACACCAACAAACCACGCGGTGGTGCGTACCCAAGGAATACCAATCGTGAACACGGCCGCATGTACAATTCTAGCTGCGACAAAGATTTGTGCACCCAAACTTGTAGTCTCATTGCTTAAACCTAAAGCATTCGTGGCCAGCGCTATTGGCGCGAATATCGCGATCGCTTCAATCAGATTGCGGGTTGCGCGATTCAGTCGATCATTCCAACCGTCCCAGGGCGCAATACCGTGCTGGTTTCCGGCTGCGACTGGCAGACTGAGTAGCAACACATTGCGCGTTCCTTGTACTAGTGTCATTAATAGTAATAGTAGGCCTGTATAGGCAAGCATTTGAATTTCGATAGACATGGTGATTCCTCCAGTTAGTTAAGTTTATGACGCTTTATTTATGGGCTGTTTGGCGTTCAGTCCGACTTCACTCGACTTCATTGGCACAAAGCCCTCGAGCTGTTCGAAACGTGCTAACCAGGCGCGAACGTGGGGGTAGTCGTCGAGCGATACATCGCCTTCTGGTGCATGTGCGATATAGGTGTAGTTAGCAACATCCGCGATGGTCGGGTCTTTGCCGACTAACCAGGCTCTTTGACTAAGGTGGGCATCGAGCGTTTTGAGTATTGCGTGAGCTGTGTCTTTTGCTACTTGATGATCCAAGCCCGCGCCAAATACGTTTACAAGGCGTGCTGCAGCTGGTCCGTAGGCGACTTTTCCTGCCGCAAGCGATAGAAAGCGTTGCACTTCAGCAGCCTTAGTATGATCCGCAGGCATCCATTTATTTTCGGTATCGTACTTACTCGCTAGGTAAACCAAGATGGCATTCGAATCAGATAAGGTGGTTTCGTCGTCTTCAATAACCGGCACCTGGCCGAAGATATTCTTTGACAAAAAATCGGGTTTCTTATGGGCACCACTAGCGAGATCGACATCAACAAGCGTTGTTGGTAGACCTAGCAATGACAAAAATACTTCGACCCGGTGCGAGTGGCCAGAAAGCGTGTGACGATATAGAGTGATTGTTGGCATGGTGTAGCTCCTATTGATTAGCTTTGTTTAGTTTATTGAGGTGCCGAGGCACGTATTGGTAGTTGATTAAGTTGGTCTAGTTGTTCCAGTTTCAGTAGTTCCTCGAAACCGCCAATGTGACGGTCGTTTACAAATATCTGTGGGAATGTTCGTTCCCGCGTTCGGCTGCGCATTTCTTGCAATTTTTCGGGGTGGTCGTAAACGTCATACTCTGTGAAGCCAAGATCTCTACTTTTCAGAAGACGCTTGGCATGAGTGCAATAACCGCATCCTGGTTGTGTATATAATTCGATATGCATTTTCTTTCTTCTCCCTCTATACAAGAGTGTGCTGCTATGGCTTGTTTGCCGTTGATGAGTGCTAGTATCAAGAGAATTTGGCTGCGGATAAACCGGGATAGCATTGAATGATTGTCAATGCTATATTGATAATCATGGATACATTAGATGGTATGCGGACCATAATTGCCGCGGTCGAAACTGGCTCGTTTACAGCCGCGAGTGAGCGCCTGAGAATGTCAAAGGCCTTGGTGAGCAAGTATGTTGGCGAAGTTGAGCAGCAACTAGGCGTTCGCCTCTTTAATCGTTCAACGCGCAGGCTCGCGCTTACCGAAGCTGGGCAACGATATTACGACCAGGCACTTCCTCTCGTTGATGAATTTTCGGCTTTGGTCGATAGTGTTACGGGTGAGCAGTCGGCACCTCGTGGCTTGCTCCGTGTCAGCGCACCTCAGACTTTTGGGGAGATGTCGCTATCTCCGATCATTCCACGATTCCTGAACGAAAACCCCGAACTACGAGTTGACTTGCAACTCAGCGATCGCATGATTGATATGCTCGAAGAGGGTATCGATGTTGTGATTCGCATAGGTGGAGTAGATGACTCCAGTTTGGTGGCGCGCCAAATTAAAACGCTGCCTTTAATTCTTTGTGCTTCTCCTGCCTACCTTGATGAGCATGGCACTCCTTCAAGCGCACAAGATATTAAAAACCACACTTGTATCATCGACAGTAATTTTCGCATTGGCAAGCATTGGCCTATTGTTTCGCCGAAAGGTAAAACGGTATCTATCGAGGTCGACTCAAGAGCGGCTGCCAATAGCCCGCGAGCGGTAAAAGAAATGGCCGTGGCGGGTGGTGGGGTCGGTATGATTCCTCGTTTCATCGTTGAGAGTGATCTTAAGTCTGGATCGCTTAAGGAGGTATTACCGGGATATCACACCTTAGAATTTGGCTTATTTGCCATTTACCCTCATCGAAAATACCTATCGAAAAAAGTACGTTGCTTCATTGATTTCCTAGTGAAGGAATTCTCAGACTAGCGTTAATTAGCAGTACAAATAGTACTTTCTCTTGGCATCATCTTACCGAAGTTGTAATGGTGCTTCAGTTGATTTGTCTAGCTGTTTGTTTAAAATGCTGCCATGAAGAAAAACTCGCCGATATTTTTACACTACTTCCTAGCGCTTACGATGCTGTTGGCATCGAGCTTTGCTGTGCATCATGCCAGCGAGCATATTGACCTCGGGCAGTCTAACCCGAACTTTTCGAGTGTGGGGCAGTTTCATATTGACCACGCCGATCATGACGAAGGTCGTACTGTTAGTGAGCTAGCCATTCCGCTAGATGCACACAGTATTGAATCGCTTTGTGACGCTTGTTTGGTACTGTCTAACCTTTCCGCAGGCAGTGTGGCAGGTTTATTCTTTGACTTTTTATCGACAAAGTCGACTTATTATCTCTCAAATTTAGTTCAATTCAAAAGCGACACGCTCCATTCTTACCACTCTCGGGCTCCACCCGGTCAGGCTTAAGCTGACGTTCAAAATAGTTATTTAAATTAAGCGCGATTTCGTGCAGTTTTATTGTGGAGTTATATATGAAGAACTACCTAGTTCAGTGTCTACCTGTCTTTCTATTGTTTAGCCTATTGGCAGGCCCCGTTGTTTCGTTTGAAGAAGAGCATGAAGCCCATGAACACGGGCATGCAAGCTTGCTGATTGTCCAAGAGAAAGACGAGCTGCAATTGCAGTTTACCTCACCTGCAATGAATATTGTCGGCTTCGAACATCAAGCCAGTACGCCAGAGCAACACGCTAAAATAGAAGCGGCAAGTCACTTACTCGGCGAAGTTGACAGATTATTTCAATTAAACAAGTCAGCTCAGTGCGTGTTGGAGCACAAGCAAGTTCGCTCGGCGCTTATAGAAGAAGGTGCGCACGAAGATGAGGGCGAGCATGCCGAAGAATCACATGCGAAAGCGCATGACAATGATCATCACGAAGACGAACACGATGAGGAACATGGAGATGGTCATGGGGAAAGTGAAAGATCACACAGTGAGTTTGAGGCTGAGTATCATTTCGAATGTGAGAATATTAGTGCCATGAAGACCATTAAGGTTCTACTGTTGTCTGCCTTTCCTTCAATCAACGAGCTAGAGACTCAGGTGATTACGAGTTCTGGACAGCGCCTGTTTGAACTAGACCAAAAGAATGTGAGCATCGACTTTTGAGTTCGCATTCAAGTGACTCTCTACTTAGAGTAGATAACTTGAGATTCCGGTGGCCTTCGGGCCAACGGGATGTCATGGATATTCCAGAGCTTGCTATATCTAGCGGAGAACGGGTCTTTATCAAAGGCGAAAGTGGTTCTGGAAAAACCACCTTACTTGGTCTAATTGGGGGAATTAATCTCCCTGATCAAGGCCATATTGAGATCTTGGGGAAGAACATAAGCCAGTTAAAACAAAGCCAGCGGGATCGTTTCAGGGCGGACCATATTGGTTTCATTTTTCAGCTTTTTAACCTCATCCCCTATTTGTCAGTGATCGAGAATATTACCTTGGCGTGTAAGTTTTCCAAGCAAAGGACTAAAAGGGCATTGATGAAGTCAGCCAGCTTGGAAGAGGAAGCGCATCGCTTGTTGTCGCATTTGCAGTTGGACGACAATAACCTGCTAAGCAAACCTGTATCAGCCCTCAGCGTTGGACAGCAACAGCGAGTCGCTGCCGCGCGAGCCTTGATCGGTTCTCCTGAGCTGATTATTGCTGATGAGCCCACCTCGGCTTTGGACGCTGATACGAGAGAGCATTTCCTACAATTACTACTTCGAGAGTGTGAGCACAGCGGGTCCACCGTTTTGTTTGTCAGTCACGATAGTGCGCTTGAGAATGTGTTCGACCGTAGTATTGAGCTGCGAGATGTAAATAGGGCGAGTATGCGTGATGCTGAGCACGAGGTGCGTACATGAATATTGCCTTACTCTTTAGACTTACGTTTAAAAGCATTCTCAATCGCAAATTTACCAGTGGCCTGACGCTGCTTAGTATTTGCCTGAGTGTCTTCCTACTACTTAGTGTAGAAACCGTCCGTAAAGAAGCCAAGCATAGTTTTACCAATACTATTTCAGGCACCGACTTACTAGTAGGGGCGCGAAGCGGTTCGGTTCAACTGCTGCTCTACTCAATATTCAGAATAGGCAATGCCACGAATAATATCGGATGGGATAGCTATCAAAAGATCGCTGCCCATAAGTCTGTCGCATGGTCTATTCCAATTTCTCTGGGTGATTCTCATAAAGGCTTTCGCGTTATGGGTACCACGCCAGGTTATTTTGAACACTATCGCTTTGCCGATGACAAGCCGCTGGTTTTTGCGCGTGGTAAGCCATTTAAGGGTGTATACGACACAGTTATTGGTGCAGACGTTGCAGAAGAACTTGGCTACCGATTGGGCGATGAACTCACGTTAGCGCATGGGGTTTACGACACAGATTTTGCGCGCCATGACGACAAACCGTTCACATCAGTTGGAATATTGGAACGAACAGGCACACCCGTGGATAGAACGATTCACGTGAGCTTACAAGGGATCGAAGCACTTCACGTGGATTGGAAAACCGGCGTACGTTCGCGAGAGACGGTAGGTGCTGAAGACGCGATGGACATGAATTTAGAGCCGGCTCAAATAACAGCATTCATGCTAGGGCTTCATTCCAAGATGGATATCTTTCGCGTACAGCGAGCGATCAACAACTACAAAAAGGAGCCCATGTTAGCAGTGCTACCGGGTGTTGCCTTGGGAGAGCTGTGGCAGCTAATAGGTGTGGCAGAAAAAGCGCTTCTTATCATTGCTGTGTTCGTTTTGTTGAATAGTTTTGTTGGCTTGCTTACGGTCATATTGACCAGTCTGAATGAACGGAGGCGAGAAATTGCAATATTACGTTCTTTAGGGTGTAGGCCGAATCAAATATTCATATTACTTGCTTCTGAATCGATGTTATTTGCAATACTTGGCTGTGTGCTAGGAGTCGCTTTGTTCTTTATTTCCATCATGCTGAGCCAAGCGCTAATGCAACAGTATGGTCTACATATACCGTTATCGAGCTTTGGTTCAGCGCAATTTATCTTTCTTGCCGCTGTTCTTGCCGCTAGCTTCTTGATTGGAAGTATTCCGGGCTATCGAGCCTATAAGAATTCTTTGGCTGACGGTATGTCAATTAAACTCTAAGGAGGTTATATGAAAAACCTAAGATTCATTATGATGTTGTTGCTTTTCAACTCAGCATTCGTTTTTTCTGGCGCACAGGAGAGCACATACAAAGAAGTTAGCTGGGACGATTTAATGCCAGAAGGCTGGATGCCATCAGAGCCTCCATCAGACGCAGCGTTCTTTGAAGGTGAGACTCTTGAAGGTGAGGCTGTTTCTCTGCCAAGTACAGATATGGCACCTGTAGTAAAGTCGCTGGATAAACAAAAGCTCAAAATGCCCGGCTACATCCTGCCTATTAAATTTAGTGATGAAAGACTTACTGAATTCTTGTTAGTTCCCTATGTGGGAGCTTGTGTCCACACACCACCACCGCCCGAGAACCAAATCGTCTATGTTAGTCTAAAAAAACCAATGGAGATGGAAGACATGTGGGCACCAGTTTGGGTGAGTGGCGTAATGAATGCGAAAGTATCGATGACTGAACTTGCAACAGCGGGCTATCATATGACCGATGCTAAATCTGAACCCTATGAATACTAGAGGGTTCGTTAGCCTTGTGAAATTTTTGCCCGGTATTCTTTGGGTGTCATATCGACCAATTTTTTGAATTGCTTATTGAATGAGCCTAGGTTACTCGCGCCGATCTGATTGGCGATTTTAAACATGACGAAATATATACCGACTTGTTTGGTGAAGTAACTGTAGAGTTGTTCGAAGAGTTTGGTGCTGAATACGCAGAATGCACCTGCGTAGCGATGGTTTATCGCTACGTACAGAGCAATGCTCCCTCCCTCTTTCTGTGCGTTTCTACTATGTGTTTAAATTATGAAGATAATTTATTTTGATTTTTCCATCTCGCTAATGCACCTTAGACGCCAATCATTGATTAACTCGGAGATGATATGGAACTTGTGTATTGGCACTGGATCGTTATAGGCATCGGGCTTGTATTAGTAGAACTCATTATTCCTTCTTTTACTGCGCTTTGGTTTGGCCTCGGCGCAATTGTTGTCGGGCTATTGCTGGTGCTTTGGCCCGATCTCAGTTTAACCATTCAAATAACAACATGGGCCCTATGTTCGGGGGGGCTAACCTTACTGTGGTATCGGGTATTTAAACCCTCTAAAGCAAGTCCTAATTTGATATTAGATGAAGTCGAAGGTGAACTCGGGTTA
>Ga0105350_10001779_pt1 | contig 13350 bp, 16 predicted proteins | sample EN1Hudsemesocosm_FD_83506 | JGI IMG/M metagenome (GOLD analysis project Ga0105350, IMG submission 83506) | Methane-oxidizing microbial communities from mesocosms in the Hudson Canyon - EN1E Hudson Canyon | ecosystem: Environmental > Aquatic > Marine > Cold seeps | place: Hudson Canyon... | reverse complement strand
ATATCAACGTCACCAATTACTAAAGCGCTTGGGTCAACAAAAACACGTGGCCCAAGCTGAGGTGAGAGTTCAAGGTAGCTTCGAATATTACTCATGTTTTAATTCCGTAGGTCAGAGAAGTAACAGATACATTATGTTGATAGTTTAAGAGAACATATCTGCAATGTCTTCTGATAAATCTTGATAATCCATGTCAGTCATACCTAGTGAGTTTAAAACGGATTCTTCAACAATAGGCCAGTCACGAGAGTCTTTAAATCGTCTGAGTTTCTCAAGAATATTGCAAGCCATTTTTAAACAGGAATACACTGCACGAAATTCAGGTGTTACTTTGTGTTCGAGTGCCATGGGGTCATGGTGCTGAAGAATTACTTTGCATAACTCTTTCGGAAGCCCCCATGAAGAAGCAATGTAATAACCAATCACTGCATGGTTTGAATTGTAGTGTTTGTCCTCAATTTGGGTGACACTCACTTCGTGATTTTCGTCTGCTTCTTTGAGAATGTCGACATAATTTGAGTATTTTATGGCCATCGCGGGTAGACCGCAATCATGGAACAGTCCGACAATATGCAGGTTTTCAGGTGGTATGGTTAGTTTAGCCTTCTTGCCAATGAAAGTCATCGCGTTCGATATATCACTGGCACTATCCCAAAATCGCTCAAGTGATATGCACGAGTCTCCATGCATGGATTCTTTTATTTTAATCGCCGCGACTAAATTTAATACACTATTAATACCTAGTAAAACCGTCGCTTGTGTCACGTCGGTAATAGTTCTGGCCATGCCATAAAATGGTGAGTTTAAGGTTTTTAATATAGATGCTGATAGGCCTACGTCAGTCGCAATACATCGGCCAACGTCAGCTGGGTCAACATTTGGTGTTTGCGCTAAGGTTTGTACTTTTTCGAGAATTTCGGGCTTAGGTGGTATGTGGAATCCTTGCACGACACGCTCTAGTACATTTTCTTCTAACTGCATTAATCTGTCCTATTGGCTCAGCGCTAAAATATTAAGAATTTTTCTTACGAAATAGCTGATTTTTGAATGTCGGTATTGTAATACATATCCAAAGAATGAAGCATGGGGCGCATTACTTAAAGTTGTAAAGTCTTGTGATAAAAAGTGAAGACTTGCAACACACTTTAAAAAATCTTGATAGCCCCTATATAAATTCTGATAGTATCTTATAAATAAACCGTATGATTAACGAACGTCTATTTTCCTGAGTGAGTATTTGAATGAACCCATTGTTGTCTGAAACAGCCTTGCCATTATTCGAGAAGATAAAAATTGAGCACTTTGAACCCGCTATTGACCAAGTGCTGTCCGATAATAGGCAACTTATTAATCGGTTACTGGAGACTTCATCTGATACGTGGGAAAGCCTTGTTTATCCTTTGGAGTCAGTAAATGATAGGTTAAATAACGTTTGGTCGGTTATCTCCCATTACAATGCTGTGCTTAATTCAGATGCTTTACGCGATATTTACAAACGTATTATTTCGAAATTAACGGAGTATCAAACTGAAGTAGGCCAAAATGAAGCCTTGTTTCAAGCGTACAAACGACTTTCCGAGAGTGCTGAGTATGAAACATTAAATGGACCTCAAAAAAAGGTGATTGATAATAGTTTGCGTGACTTTAAATTGTCGGGCATCGGTTTAAATGTTGAAGATAAACAGCAGTATTCGGAGTTAAAGCAAACGTTATCGTCATTATCGAATAGTTTCTCAGAAAATGTATTGGATGCGACGCAAGGGTGGACTAAATATATTGAGTCATCAGATCAGTTGGCAGGTTTGCCAGATAGTGCGCTTCAGTTGTTGGCAAGTTTGGCGAAAGAACAGGGGCATGAGAGTGGTTATCTATTGACGCTTGATATACCTAGTTACTTACCTGTGATGACTTATTGTGAAAATGCTGAACTACGAGAAGAAATCTACCAAGCCTATTTGACTCGGGCTTCGGACCAGGGACCTAACGCCGGAAAGTGGGATAATTCAGAGAATATACAAAAAATTATGTCGACAAGGCAGTCGCTTGCAAAATTATTGTCGTTTGATAACTACGCACAGCGTTCACTGGCGACCAAAATGGCGGGCTCTGTTGATGAGGTAATGGCTTTTCTTGAACAGTTAGCCGATAAAGCTTTACCGATTGCTAAAAACGAATTCTCAGAGTTAGAGGTATATGCAAGAGATACCTTTGGACAAGCATCATTAGAAAGCTGGGATGTTGCCTTCTATTCTGAAAAGCTGCGACAGGAACGTTTTGATGTTTCTCAAGAGGAGCTAAAGCCTTATTTTCCGGTGCCTGTCGTGCTTAAAGGTATGTTTGACGTAGCTACAAGGTTGTTCGATATTGAGGTAAAAGAACGACCTGATATTGAGACCTGCCATGCGGACTCTCATTACTACAGTATCTATGTTGATGGACAGGAAGTGTCTGGGTTTTATTTAGATTTGTATGCACGTAAGAACAAACGTGGTGGTGCCTGGATGGCAGATTGTCGTGTTAGGCGTCGATTAGCTGACGGCTCATTACAGTTACCTGTCGCTAACTTGGTTTGCAATTTTACACCGCCTGTTGAAGGTAATGACAGTTTGCTTACCCATAATGAAGTAACGACTTTATTTCATGAATTTGGGCATGGCCTGCACCACATGTTAACGCAAGTTGAAGCTGCCGATGTATCTGGGATTGCAGGCGTGCCTTGGGATGTTGTGGAATTGCCCAGTCAGTTTTTAGAAAACTGGTGTTGGCAGGAAGAGTCAATTCCGCTTATTAGTCGTCATTTTGAAACGGGAGAATCCTTACCTAAAACCTTACTTGATAAGATGTTAGCGGCGAAATACTTTCAAGGTGGTATGGCGATGATGCGCCAATTAGAGTTTTCTATGTTTGATTTTCAGTTGCACCGTGATTTTTCTGAAACCGATCAAACGGATGTCTTAGCTTTGATTAGTACTATTCGTAAAAAGGTCTCGGTGAAGTTGCCTCCTGATTACACTCGGTTCAGTCATGCCTTTAGTCATATTTTCTCAGGAGGCTATGCGGCGGGATATTACAGTTATAAGTGGGCAGAAGTGCTTGCCGCGGATGCATTCTCACGATTTGAAGAGGAAGGTATTTTTAATAAAGAGACAGGAAAATCTTATAAAGAAGAAATCCTTGAAGTAGGGGGGTCGAAAGATGCAATGGATATGTTTGTTGCATTTAGAGGGAGAAAACCGAGTGTTGATCCTCTACTGAAACAAGCAGGTATACAATCATGAGTGTAAAACGTTTTATTGCGGGGGCTGTGTGCCCTCGATGTGGTGAAATGGATCGTTTGGTGACCTATACCAGTGATGAAGGCACATTTAAGGAATGTGTGAATTGTGACTTTGAAGAAAAGCAGCTAGTACAGGTTGAGCAGGGTGAGATGGAAACTCGGGTTAACCAGCTTTCAGAGGAAGAATCGCTTGATGAGAGCCCCGTACAAGTTGTTAAAATAATGACGCCCCCAAAATAAGGTGTCGTAATGGATGTAAAGCGAGTTGAAGGCTAAACCAGGGTTGGAGTATTCGGACTATACCTCGGTTTGATCTTCTAAAATGACGATAACGTTTGATAGAACTTCCCGCATATCGGTTAGCGTTTTTGTTCGGTGAATAATATTTGCTTGTCGTTCTTCTAAAGCAAGTACTTTGGGTACGATTCTTCGTATTCCTTCAGAGATAAACTCATAAGGATAATGATGATCCTGTATGCTGAGCTTGTTTAGTTCAGCCATTTCTTGTGAAACAAGGCTGATGATATCGTAGATAAAGTCCTTGTTTTCAATCGATGAGGCCTCCCAATAAGCATCATCTAGCAATTCAGAAAAAGCCATAAATTCAGTAATAACATGTGCTATTGAAGGTTGAGTCATTTCAATCCTATTTTAAAAATTAGTTTTATGATGGCAGTTCTAGATGATTAATAACTGTTGCGAATAAGCATAGCAGAACAAACAAAACCCCACATAAAATTACATATAAGGGTAAGGTGATCGGTTTGGACAATTAAACAACATTTGCTTACTAAACCTTACTTTTTTGTGTTAACTGGATCGTATTGAATTTGAAAATGCTGATTATACTGAGTCTAATTCTAGAGCTATAACCAGAATTAAGGTTATGGTCAACGCTATGACGAGGGATGAATGAGTCGTGATGAATACACTAGAGCAGCAGCAGAATCGATTGGAAGAAGAAATTATTTCGGCGAAAGAACGAATTTGGAAAATAAGAGATAGTAGGTTTCCAGACTTGAAACTACTTAATCAGTTAAATGAAACGATTGAGCGTAACATGCAGCTGATTAATATGATCGCATTACACCTAAGACCAGTCAGCCAGCAGAAGGTTGCTGACTAAACCCTCGCTAGCTATCAATACTAACTAGCGAGGCTGTTGTCGATATTTATTGTCGAGTAGGAATTGCCGTGCCAGTTAGGGTATACACAGGTGTGGGCAGTTGGTCTTGGTCAATGATGCCAGCGCCATTCTCATCTAATACAGGGTCACCATTTTCATCTTCTACAAAGACAAAATCATAGCCAGAATCGGGGACCAGCTTTAATCTAACGCCTTCGCCAGGGCTAAGGAGTGCTAACTCATCAAGAATCGCTTGTTGTTCACATGTGCTAGGATCGTCAAGTGCTGGTGACGTTTCAATATCCTGAGCTTCATCTGCATCTAAAATACGCTCTTTAAACTTCGAAACATATATTCTAACTTCATTTGCAACGTAATCAGTCTCAATGCGCAAGCGTTTAATGCCAGAGATATCAGTGTTTAGGTCATATGTTCGAGCCTTTCGGCGATTTCTTTCGTCTGTTTGTGGGTTTTCGTCTTCATCAAGCCCACCATTACATTGATCCTTTACCGGCTCGATAGTTTGAATGTCATCTGCACATTCAATAACAGAAACGGATATTCCATTTTCAGTTGTTGTCATCGATGTACTGCTATCAATGAGTAGGGCTTTATCGTCAAGCACGACAGTTATGTCTGTTATTGTAAATGTATTGCTATTAATGGCGAGCGTTTCACCATCTTTAATTAAGCTATCAATCGTGGGAGCAGTTCCGCTAATTTTCAGAGGTATGTCATCGATAATGATTTTATTATTGGCGTCAATTGTTAAGGTGTCGCCAACAAGTACAAGCGTGTCACTATCATGGCTAACAATATCGCCTTCTGCATTCTTTAGGGTACAAAATGCATCAAAGGTTAAGTACTCAACCGTGCCCAGTTTCTTTTCGCTGGTAAAGTCATCATCAATAATGAATGAGTTGGTGCCGAGCGTGTCGTTGATTGAACCAAAGCGTACGGTTGGTGGGCTATAGCCAACGGCTTTAAACTCATTGGGAGGAGTGTCATAAAAACCAACAAAGTTCGTGACAATTGTTTTGTTTTCATCGTCAGGATCAAGTTCTTCTTGAGCCATAATGATATTTTGAGAGAATGTGCCATTGAACGGGTCATAGGTTAATCGAAGCTCGGCATAAAGCTTATTTTTTAATGCGCTTTCATTATTGCCAGTGTCTGGATTTTTCTGAGTAACAAAATTCTCAATGATGATGTCTTTGTTGGTATAGATACAAAAACTGTCATCAGCATTGATGCCTGATGCAAGTTGCTGTTTCGCTAATTTGAATGCTTCCACTAACTTACTGATGTTTCTTTCATTACCGTCTTCGTCAACTTCAATCACGGTGGTAGGATCTGTGGTTGCAATGATAGCTTCAATCATATCCAGAGCGTTGGTGGTTTGTATTTCATCACCTGTTTCGTTGGTGATGATGTCATAAGGCATAAACTTTTTAATTAGCGTGTCTATGTTTGCGAGTGCTTCATCGAGCGCTGCTTGTTTATCTGTATCTTCGAGAGTCTCTGTTATTTGAAGTGCGGTCAAAATATCCTGAAGATAGGGTTGATATTCATCATCACTCGCCTTGATGTTTAAATCTAAAAAGCTGACTCTCACCGGATCAGTTTGATTAGTTGAACATATTTCTGCGGTGGTTTCGAAGGCAGGGTCGCAGGCGCTTAGTAAAAGTGTCAATACACATATAAGTATAGAAAAGCTTAACTTCATCAATTTTTTGTGCTCTTTGGTCGGTCGTTTAAATATGAATAGTGTTGAGGTTTACGGTTTATATTAACTTAAAGTACTCATTGTAAGGGGTGCTGAATTTTAACATTCTTATATATTGGTTGCAGAGTGCCGTTAAGCTAGTTCAGCATCTATTCATTAAGACTTATAATTATTGTGAAGCAAGTCGCTTCCATGTCTCATGAAGTATAAGTGCATCATTGGCTGCTCGATGGCGTACTAAATTTAAATCTTCAATCACAAGCGCCCTAATATCTTGCCATTGGTCTATTTCATCTGCTTGTAAAATAGAGGTGATCGAGTCGAGCTCATAATTTGGTTTGATATTACTTGCTTTAAATAAACGGTGCGACCAAAAACTATCGAATGCCCATGCGTCACAATAAATAGGGCCGCTCACAACTTTATTTAATTCTGCGGTCACTCTGCTGATTTCGAAGCCGTCAGACTGTAGCTCTTCTTTAGAAATTCCGTGTACTCTAGCTGCTTTTTCAGACCAGTCGCGCCAAAGAATATGAGGCTTAATTAACCAACTCATCACTTCGCCATCAGGCAAGCAGATGCCGACCTCAATAGGATAGCTAGAAACAAGGTCAAGACTCGAAGCCTCGAAATCAATAAAAATAGGAGTTTTAATAGACATATACAGCAGCGCCAGCGTTTTCTTAAATACAATAACAGTCGACAATATTAAAGATTAAGCTGAAAAAGTACAAATTTAAGACGACCACAGAGTGCGCTAAAGCACGTTTTTTAGCGATTCATGTCGGTTATTTAATTTCTTTTGTTCAAACCAAGAGCTTTTGATAGGTAATAAGCTGATCTTGTTTTCTCTAATTCCTTACCTGAAAGGTGTTGTTCGGTGCTAAGAACGCGTAAAATGTTCGTATTTTTTGTGAATAATGAGGTGTAACTGGATGACTGAAAAGGTCGTAGTAATTTATTCTGGCGGTATGGATTCATATACCTTGCTTCATGAGGCCTTAGGTCAGGGGAAGCAGGTATATGCTTTATCATTCAATTATGGTCAGAAGCACTCTAAAGAACTGCATTATGCTCAAAAGGTTTGTGATGATTTAGGTTTGCCGCATAAAATTGTAGATATTACCGCGATACATCAGTTGTTACTGGGCTCTTCTCTCACCGACGATATTGAAATTCCAGAAGGTCATTACGAAGAACAGAGCATGAAATCGACTGTGGTGCCTAATCGAAATATGATTATGCTCTCCTTAGCAATTGCCTATGCAGTTTCGATCAAAGCTGAAGCTGTTTATTATGGTGCTCATGGTGGCGATCATGCGATCTACCCGGATTGTCGGCCTGAATTCATTGAAAAAATGGATGCTGTTTCAAAAGTTGCGAATTATGAAAGTATTGATGTTTTAGCGCCTTTTCAGGCAATCGATAAAACAGATATTCTTCGTAAAGGTGTTGCGAAAGGCTTGGATTACGCTAAAACATGGACATGTTATAACGGCCGAGAGCGAGCCTGTGGTAAATGTGGTGCTTGCCAGGAGCGCTTAGAGGCATTTCAGCTGAATGGATTAACTGACCCGCTTACTTATGAGGGTGAACAAAATTTTGAAGGAAAATAACTAAATCATGGCGCGGTATGCAATTGGTGATATACAAGGCTGTTTCAAGTCGCTTGAATGCTTGTTAACGAGGCTGTCGTTTAACCCCCAGCATGATGAATTATGGTTTGCAGGAGATTTGGTTAATCGCGGGCCTGATTCACTGGAATGTTTACGCTTTATTAAAAATCTGGGTCCTACAGCGCGTGTTGTATTAGGAAATCATGATTTACATTTACTGGCCATTCATGCGAGTGAGAAGGCTCCAAAACGAAAAGACACATTGCTCCAAATTTTGGACGCGCCAGACTGTGACCAATTAATGCTGTGGTTAAGGCAACAACCGCTAATGATTTGGGATGCTGAAAGTGATTTTGTGATGGTGCATGCGGGGGTACCTGCGATGTGGGGGATTCCAGAAGCATTTAAATTGAGTCAGGAAGTGTCGGCCATATTGAAGAGTGAAAATCATGCTGCTTTCTTTGAAGTTATGTATGGAAATTCTCCTGATAATTGGGCGAATGAATTAACAGGGATGACGCGTTTAAGAGTGATTACTAATTATTTTACGCGCATGCGCTTTATACGTTCAGATGGCGCGTTGGACTTTTCAGCGAAAGAAACATTAGACTCTGCGCCGGAAGGGTTTATACCTTGGTTTCAAGAAGCAAGAATAGACCAGACAACGATACTTTTTGGGCACTGGGCTGCGCTTACAGGGGTGACGGAAAATACTCAGTTTCAGGCATTAGATACAGGCTGTGTTTGGGGTGGGTCATTAACGGCTATGAATATCGACACGGGTGAACGAACTTCTTGTGAGTGTTCGAAAGACAGTTTATGAATAAATCGACTCGATTCTACTTATGTTCTGGTGCATTTTTCTCCTTTTTATCGGTGGTGGTCGGTGCTTTTGGTGCGCATGCCTTGAAACCTTTAATTTCTACAAAAATGATGGAGGTGTTTAATACTGCCGTACAATATCAAATGTTTCACGCTTTAGCTTTGCTTATTCTAGGCGTATTATTACATACACTTGTAAGCACTGACTTACAGGTGAGGCGATTTCGGTTAGCGGGAAATTTATTCCTAGTTGGCTTGGTTTTATTTTGTGGTAGTCTTTATCTTCTAGCGATAACAAACGTGAAAATACTAGGTATCATTACCCCATTTGGTGGACTTGCTTTTATTCTAGCTTGGCTTGTATTGTTGTATGGTTTATACCGAGCTGATTAGTCGATTACAGTTCTTGTAGGTTGAAAAGTGTAGGTTGTGGATGAACGAAGTGAATCCTAACACGCTGCAACTATTAGGCTTAGTCGGTGAGAAGGTCGTCAGGGTAGGATAAGAAACTTATTTTAATCGAGAAGTAGTAAGCAAATAATGAAGATACAGATAAATGGCGAGCCGCTTGAACTTGCTGATAAAGTAACAATTTCTGTTTTAGTCTCTCAAATGGCCCTTGAAGGTCAGCGTTATGCGATTGAGGTAAACGAAGAAATTGTTTCGCGAAGCAATCACGATACACATTGCTTAAACGATGGTGACCAGGTGGAGATCGTTCAGGCAATTGGTGGCGGTTAGGGTTGTTGGTTAAATAGACAAATTAATTGAATACAAATCCATTGGATACAAACATATATACAAAACTCTTAAACTAAGTGAGTGGATGCATGACGAATACAGTTTCAAGTAGTCTCCCTGTTGATAAACCTTTAATTGTGGCAGGGAAGGAATATAAGTCTCGATTATTAGTAGGTACCGGAAAGTATAAAGATTTAGCTGAAACAAAAGCCGCTATCGAAATGAGTGGTGCTGAGATTGTAACGGTTGCGGTGAGGCGTACTAACATTGGCCAAAATGCTGATGAACCTAATTTGCTTGATGTTATTTCGCCAGATAAATACACGATATTACCTAACACTGCCGGCTGTTATACCGCTAAAGATGCGGTGAGAACCTGTAAACTGGCACGTGAGCTATTAGGTGGTCATGACCTAGTGAAGCTTGAAGTGCTGGGCGATCAAAAAACGCTATACCCTAATGTGACCGAAACACTTAGTGCCGCAGAAACTTTAATTAAAGATGGTTTTAAGGTGATGGTCTACACCACTGATGACCCACTCATTGCTCAACGATTAGAAGAAATGGGTTGTGTGGCGGTGATGCCCTTGGGTGCACCTATTGGCTCAGGCTTAGGCATTAGAAACCCTTACAATATTAAGATGATTCTTGAGAATGCTAAGGTACCTATTCTGGTTGATGCGGGTGTGGGTACGGCATCCGATGCTTCGATTGCTATGGAGTTAGGATGTGAGGGCGTATTAATGAATACGGCTATCGCAGCAGCGAAGGATCCAATTCGTATGGCAAATGCGATGCGTTTGGCGGTCGAAAGTGGTCGAGAAGCGTGGTTAGCGGGTCGAATGCCTCGTAAACTTTATGCATCGGCGTCGTCTCCTATCGATGGCCTAATTATTTAGTGGTTCAAATGTATAATCTAAACATGGTTAGTAAACATGGCTGAAAAAAAGCAATCTAAACCTCATCGACGTCAACAGATTCTAGAAGTGCTTGCGTCGATGCTAGAAGCAAACCCTGGTGGGCGTATCACTACGGCTAAACTTGCAAAAGAAGTTGGGGTGACAGAAGCAGCGTTATATCGTCATTTTCCGAGCAAAGGAAAGATGTTTGAAGGCTTGCTTGAGTTTATTGAGGAGACTGTCTTTTCACGTATAAAGCGAATCAATCAAGAAGTTAACGGTAGTGTAGACCGGCTTCAGCGAATTCTGACGTTTATTTTGGCTTTTGCTGATAAGAATCCTGGTTTGTGCTGTATTTTAGTTGGGGGGGCATTGAGTGGTGAGAAACCTCGTCTTCAACAGCGCGCTGGGCATTTTTTTGAACGGCTGGAAACTGAGCTGCGTCATGTATTGCGCGAAGGTGAAATTCACGAAAAGAAAAAACTACGTATGGTGGGGCATGCAGGTGAAAATTTATTAGTGCTTAATATTGAAGGGCGTATTCATCAGTATGTGCGTAGTGAATTTAAAATGAGTCCTACAACAGGTTGGTCGGCACATTGGCCGCTACTTGCAGCAGGCTTGTTTCACTAGTGATACTCGATAATAAATTGATTCAAAAAGGTTGTTAGTTTTGAGAATAATTGGTTGTTTGTTACTGTTCTTTTGTGCGAGTACGTTTGCGAAATCTAATACTGAGACTGCGGGTGATGTGCTTCATCTATTGTTACCAGCATCAGCTTTTTTTGGTTCGCTTTATGTAGAGAAAGAAAGTGAAGCGCCTTATGAAGGGGCTTGGCAGTTAGCGAAATCAGGTGTTACATCAAGAGTGACGGTAGAGGTGTTAAAAGCCGCTATCACTAAAAACCGTCCAGATGAATCTGGTGATGACGCATTTCCTTCTGGTCATGCCGCTGATACGTTTGCAGCAGCGACTTTTATACAGCAGCGATATGGCTGGACGTATGCAGTGCCTGCTTATGCTGCGGCGACTTATGTCGGATATTCTCGGGTGAAAAGCGATAAACATGAAACAATTGATGTGCTTTCAGGTGCAGCGATTGGTGTATTGTCAGGGTTATACTTTACCGATAGTTACAAGGGGGTGAAGGTTACACCGCTTGCATCGAAACAACACGGCTACGGTCTTTCAATCAGTAGCCGTTTTTAATTTTAGTGAGCCTATTTTTTATATTTGCCAGCTTGAGAAGCGGTGACCATTTTTTCGTAGCGACCGGAGGCTTTAAGCTCTTTCAGACCTTTATTAAAGCGGTCAATAATAGCCTGAGCGTTTGAGGATTTTTTGGATACAATCAAATGATACCCGGTTTCTCTAGTGACTTTAGAGTGATTAGTAACTAAGGCAGCCTGAGCAGGAGTGAAATGTTTGTAAAGAAGCTCGTAACCAACGTCAATGGTGGCAACAACGAGATCAATACGGCTAGCCATTAATTTTTTAAAGTTATTTTCTTCCTTGGATATTCGGCTAAGTCTGAGTTTTCCATCCTTTTCGGCATTTTCGATCTCATCTCCGTAAAAATAACCTATGGCAGCGCCAATTTTATATTTTCCAAGGTCATCATAAGAATTCCAATCAAAGTCGAAGCCTTTACGATGGAAGAAAACTTGTTTAGATATTATTACAGGGTCGCTATACAAAAAATTAGTTTCCCGTTCTTCGCTACGACTCCAGATGACAGAGCCAATCCAATTATCACCATCTTGAGCAGAAGAAAATGCCCGTTTCCAGGGGAAAAAACCATATTTGACTTCATCTCCGGCATTCTTAAAAGCTTCTGACACGATATGAGAGGCAACGCCATAATGCTTTAAGTCTTTGGATAGGAAAGGTGGCCATTCACCATTGGTGAGCTTAAGGTTTTCAGCAGAAGTATTAAAGGAAAATAGTAATGAGACTAAGGTGATGACAAGACTTATTTTTTTCATGGATCAGTGTCCTTAAATAAAAAAGTGTGCCATTAATTAAAGCGCTAAATTGCAAGAATACAAGAGGCTTAATTTATTTTAGGTAAATTTGGTCGTGTCTTGAGTAGCAGGTTATCTATTCTAATAAATCATCTAATGCTTGATAAATTTCAGGTGTGGTAATGAGTAAATTATCACAATGAATGCAAGCTGGTATATCGTCAGGAACCGGAGTGAAATGCCCGCAGGTGGCACCTGCTTCTTGAGCAATGAGGCGTGCTGCAGCAAAATCCCAAGGGCTAAGCGATTCAAAGTAACCATCCAGGCGGCCATTGGCTACCCAGCATATATCCATTGCTGCAGAGCCTAGACGGCGAATATCCTGGATATGCATCAGAACCTTTTCAGTACGTTTCATGATTTCAGGTACCGTACTTTTGTCGTAGGGAAAGCCTGTTGCAATTACCGCTTTACGTAGTGAGGTTTGGTGACTGACATCCAGCTTTTTGCCATTCAAAAAACTACCTTGGTCAATGATGCTTGAATAGGTTTCATTAAGAAAAGGGTTATGCACCATACCTACTTTGACTTCGCCATCTACGGCAAACGCAATCGAAACGGCCACCATAAAATGACCGTGAGCGTAGTTAACCGTGCCATCAATCGGATCAATAATCCAAATAGGTTTCGAGAGGTCTTTCGCCTGTGATTTATCGGTGTAGGTTTCTTCTGACAAAATCCGATGATCAGGATAGTGCTGTTTGATCATACTGATGATCAGTTTATCCGCGGCAATATCTGCCGAAGTGACGAGCTCTTGCTTGTCTTTATATTGTTGGTGGATATCCCCGGATTGTCGTTTTTCAACAATGAGTTTACCCGCTTCAAGTGCTGCATTTGTTGCGAGTGAAAGAATGTCATCAAGATGAATGGTCATGGTATCGCTTTCACTCCTATAAAGAATGTATGCCACCGAGCGCAGAGGTGTGTTCGGTGGTCGTTTTCTTATTAATTTTTCTGCTTTACTTCTGCTCTCTAGCGATCGCGCGGTATGCAATATCATTACGGTATAGCACATCTTTCCAGGTGATTTGCTTTAATAGCTCATAAGCACTTTGCTGTGCTTCAGTGACGGTATTCCTAGAGCGGTCGCACAAAGTACGCGGCCACCAACTGTT
>Ga0105350_10001772_pt1 | contig 13382 bp, 13 predicted proteins | sample EN1Hudsemesocosm_FD_83506 | JGI IMG/M metagenome (GOLD analysis project Ga0105350, IMG submission 83506) | Methane-oxidizing microbial communities from mesocosms in the Hudson Canyon - EN1E Hudson Canyon | ecosystem: Environmental > Aquatic > Marine > Cold seeps | place: Hudson Canyon... | reverse complement strand
GGTGTTGGGATGGATGTCGTTCGTCGTAATATTCAAGATTTAAATGGTACTGTCGATGTTGAATCCAAAGCGGGGCAGGGTAGTGTATTTACTATTCGATTGCCTTTAACCTTGGCGATTCTTGATGGCCAACTTATTAAGGTTGGGCAAGAAACGTATATTTTCCCTCTACTATCCATTGTTGAGTCAATCGAGACGCAAGAGCAAATGGTGCATCGTGTATCGGGTGGTTGTGACGTACTTCGATTAAGGGACGAATATGTACCTATTGTCCGTTTGTGGGATATTTTTAATATCGAAGCTGAGCATGAAAACGTTGAAGATGGTTTGCTTGTAATTGTAGAGGGCGACAACATGAAAGTTGCTGTCTTGGTTGATGACTTATTGGCTCAACAGCAGGTGGTTATCAAAAGTATGCAGCAAAATTATCGACCTGTTTCAGGTGTCTCCGGTGCGACAATACTTGGAGATGGGACAGTATCTTTGATTCTTGATATTACGGGTCTCATAAAACTTGCGGGTGTGACGAAAGAAGCGTACAAAAAAATATCTGATTCAGATGGAATAGTAGCCGCTTAAATTTAATATAATTTGGTGATGATATGACAAATGAAGAACAAACTGAAAATGAAGAGGCTAATGTGGATGAGGCCTCGGATCAGTACTTAACCTTCTTTATGGGGGGGGAGGAATTTGGTGTCGATATTCTCTCAGTGCAGGAAATTAGAGGTTGGGAGCCGATTACGTCAATCCCTAACTCACCAAAGCAAGTATTGGGAGTGATGAACTTACGCGGTACAGTATCTCCAATTGTGGATTTACGCCACAGTTTTGGGATTAATGAATTAACCTATAATGATGAAACTGTCGTCATTATCATTTCTGTAAAGGCAGAAGGTAGTTCAAAAGTCTTAGGCATCGTTGTTGATGCGGTATCTGATGTCTATAACTTTACTCGGTCACAAGTACAGCCTTCCCCTGAATTATCTCAGACCTTGCAGGCCCAGTATGTAAAAGGCTTGGGAACTACGGATGATAAAATGGTCATTTTACTTAAATTATCTGAACAACTAATTGCTGATGCAGATGTGGTTTCAGGCCGCCAATTATTAGCAGGATAAGGGATAATACTATTGTGGACGCTGCAGTTAATCGTGAATTCACCATGTCTGATGAAGACTTTACCAAAGTGACTGACCTTGCTTTTGAATACACTGGGATTGTGTTAGGTCCACAGAAACGGGATATGGTATATGGGCGAATTGCGAGGCGTCTAAGGGTCTTGGGCTTATCGGATGTGTCGGACTATATACCATTAATTAATAAAAGCAGCCAGGAAGAAGTAGGGAAATTTATTAATGCAATTACCACAAATCTGACATCTTATTTCCGTGAACAACATCATTTTGATTTTCTAAAGAAAACGGTTTGTCCCGAGCTGGTTAAAATAAAAGCTAGTAGTAAGAAAGTGCGTGTTTGGTCTGCGGGATGCTCTACAGGTGAAGAAAGTTATAGTATTGCGATTACCTTGAGCGAAAGCATTAATCTGAAAAGTTGGGACTGTAAAATATTAGCCACTGATCTTGATTCTCAAGTTCTAGAAAAAGCATCGCATGGTGTGTATGACATTGACCGAATTGAATCGTTAAGTTCCGAGATGAAAAAAAGATGGTTTTTAAGTGATTCGAATCATAGCGATATTGTTAAAGTAAAGCCGAGCTTGCAGCAGTTGATTAGTTTTAAACGGCTGAATTTATTAGAAAGTTGGCCGATGAAAGGGCAGTTTGATATTATTTTCTGCCGTAATGTATTGATTTATTTTAATACTGAAACGCAAAATAAATTGTTTGAACGATATGCAAGTGCATTGAATGATAACGGATATTTGATAATAGGGCATTCAGAAAGTATTAGTTTGAATTGCCCTTACTTTAAGCCAATAGGTCAGACAATTTATCAAAAAATCTCATAATGTAATATTAATGAATACACTAAAAACAGGACTTTATTTCTATGGTGGCTACTAACCCTTTACCTGAAGTTTTACCAGGTTTTGAGCATGTTAACCGATACTGGGATAAAACCATGAATGTGGCGGCGGCCAAGATAATGCCTGGTGAATTTTATGTTAGTCGTAATCGTGAAATGATCGTCACAGTATTAGGTTCCTGTGTGTCAGCTTGTGTAAGAGATGTTGAATTAGGTGTCGGTGGCATGAATCATTTCATGTTGCCTCAACAGGGAGATCATTCAAGCGAAAACTGGGGGAATTCAATTAGTTCTGCTTCGCGCTATGGTAATTGGGCGATGGAGTTTTTGATTAATGAAATTTTAAAGTTAGGTGGTACTAGAAGAAACCTAGAATTTAAAGTGTTCGGTGGCGGCAATGTATTAGCAAATATGACTGATATAGGCAGTCGAAATATTAGTTTCGTAAAAGATTATATACATCAAGAGAATTTTGAAATTGTTGCAGAAGATGTCGGAGATAATTTTGCCAGAAAAGTACTGTACTTTCCTGATACCGGTGCTGTGAAATTAAGAAAACTACGTGAAACAACAAATAATACCTTAATACAGCGAGAGTTAACCTACAGTAAATCATTAGATGGTAACTCTAAATCTAATGGTGAAGTTGAACTTTTTTAACTTGATTATTATTACAGTTTTCTAAGTGTGGAGTGCTGAATTTGAAAAAAATTAGAGTGTTAATTGTTGATGATTCTGAACTGATTCGACAGGTTTTAACTGAAATAATATCATCCACTGATGATATTGAAGTGGTGGCGACTGCAGAAGACCCGATAGATGCCCGAGAGAAAATTAAGCAGTACAATCCTGATGTTCTAACGCTCGATGTTGAAATGCCCAAGATGGATGGTATTACTTTTTTGAGGAATTTGATGCGGCTCCGGCCAATGCCCGTCGTGATGATTTCAACGTTAACGCATAATGGTGCACCCGCTACCTTAGATGCTCTAGAGATAGGTGCTGTAGATTATATTGGTAAGCCACAGGGCGGTTCTTGGGGGGATTTGCAGGGTTATGCAGAAACTATCCAAGAAAAGGTTAGGAATGCTGCCAAGGCAAATATGGCAGCACATGATAAAGTTGTTTCCAAGCCTATCTTAAAAGTAGAGAAACCAGAAGGATATAAAAGCACAAAAGTAATCTGTGTGGGTAGTTCGACGGGTGGCACAGAAGCTATGAGAGAAATTCTTCAAAGCATGCCGATAAACTGCCCCCCGATTCTAATGGCGCAACACATACCTGTCGCATTTAGTGCCTCTTTGGCTGAAAGGCTGGATCGTGTCTGCGATATTACAGTCCGAGAAGCAAAGAGTGGCATGCCTCTAGAAAAAGGAAATGCTTATATAGCGCCGGGTGACTTACATCTTACAGTGCTTAAGAAAGATGGGCGCTACTTGACTGCATTATTTGACGGTGAAAATGTATCGGGGCATAAGCCCTCGGTTGACGTGTTATTCAAATCTGTTGCAGAGAAAGTCGGTAGAAATGCAGTAGCTGTTATGCTTACCGGGATGGGAAGTGATGGCGCAGCAGGGATGAAGGAAATTTTTGATATTGGAGGGGCGACAATCGTTCAGGATGAGGCTACAAGTGTTGTATGGGGGATGCCTGGTGCCGCGGTGAACTTAGGTGGCGTACAGCAAATAAAGCCAATCAAAAAAATTGTACCTGCAGTTTTGAAAGCCTGTCAGTAGTGTTTAGAAAAAAACTATGAGCAATAATAATGCAAATGATCTCTGCTATTTTTGATGATAAAGCTACGCTATAAAATGCAATATCGGGGCAGTTTGATTTTGTGTCGCATAATGAGTTATTTGGCAGAGGGGGTAAATAACAATACGAAAATTGTATCGATAAGGTAAAAGCAATTTTCGATATTTCAAATATTTTTTAGCCCGCTTCCGTAAAGTAAATCTTCTAAAGTGTAAATATTGGCCTGTAATTCGCTTAAAAGGGGAGTGTACCCCTAAATGCGATTCTTGAGGCAAGTATATACATGCAAATTCTAACCACACTACCTGCTGCAAATGCCGATAACTTACAGTTGAATCCCGGCCAAACTCAGAAAAATGCTACTGTTAGCTCGACAGATGGGACGTCTGTTAGCTCCAGTAATGTTGAAAATATGGCAGAGGCTAGCGTAGAGAAAGAACCTTTTGGTGTTATATTTCAGGAGCTTAACGCTCAGGATCCTGCTTCGAATGATGAGTTAAGTCACATAGTTCAATCTGTTTTTCAGATGCTTCAGGATTTAAAACAAAATCCTGAAATGCTTGAAAGTTTGGACGACGGATCATCTTCTTTTTCTCAGCTTAAAGCCCTTCTTCAATGGAATGATTTTTCCGCATATATTGAGAGTGAGGGGGGAGAGTTGCCGCTGGAGGATTTAGAGCAAAGTATTATTGCTTTTTTAGATCTTCAAAATATTCGAACAGAAAGTAATTCTGCTAAAGTAGGTGAGATAACGAATGCGCTAAAGTTGACTGAGGACCCTCGGTTAAAAAGTTTATTGGTAGATTTAAGGGTTAGTTATGATGAATTTAAGCAAAAACAAGCACTAGCGCCAGAAATCAAAACTATTAGCTCTATCAATCCTGAGGTTTTGAGTTCGATATCTCAGACTCGTTCTGCAGAATCGTCGTATAAGCCAAACCCTGAACTACAAGCTCAAGCAGTTACGGAAAATTTACTCCCTACTAAAACTGACACCCCAGGCTCAAAACTTGATTTGATGTCAGCGCTGGATTTAGATGTTTCAGACAATACAATCCAAGATAAGCAAGTCAGTACCTCAAAAGTTTCGTTTTCAGAGATTCAGGCGAAAGTACCAGATAGTGGTCTAAAGCCATACTCCACTATGGTTCAAAATGACGTTTTTTCAAAAGAATGGCCTGCTGAAGTGAGTCAGAAAATTGTCTGGATGACTGGGCGAAATATTCAAACAGCGGAGGTTCATCTTAATCCGGCTGAGCTTGGACCTATCGAAGTTAAAATTAGTGTACAAAATGATGCTGCATCCATTACATTTAATGCACAACATGCTTCAGTGAGAGATTTACTTGAAACTAATGTTCAGCGCTTACGTGAAATGATGGAAGAAAAAGGCGTTGAGTTGTCAGATGTAAATGTTGATTCGGGTAAAAAAGATGAACAGTATCAATCACAAAACGATGGTGGGAAAGCTCCGGGCTTAGCTAATGACGATGAAGAAAGTGAATTACAGAGCGGTGTTTCAGGTAATGACCAAGTAGTTAGCTCTGTATCTACAAATCTTGTTGATTACTTTGTTTAAATGTAACGATAAGCCTTCATTTTCCACTTCTTTCAGCTAAACTATCACTAGTTAATGAAAGAAATGAGTCATATGTTACAGTTTCAATGGCAAAGAAGTATTTTAGGTATGAACTTTGCTTTAGTGTAGTGTGACATTTCAAAAATCAGTGAAATGACGGGAAAATGGCGTGGCAGAAGAAGACAAAACTGAAGAAGCACAAGGTGGTGATCAGCCAACTGGTGGGAAGTCAAAGAAAAAACTAGTCATTATTATAGTAATAGTTACTTTGTTGGCAATTGGACTATCTGTTGGTGTGACCGTGTTTTTACTGGGATCTGACGGATCTGAAGACTCAGAAGAAATCGAAATAATTGAAGAGCCGGTAAAGTTGCCTGCTGCATATATGGAGATCAATCCACCTTTCCTAGTCACATTTGATGTTGAAGGGCGTCAACGTTACATGCAAGTGTATGTGTCTGTGTCTAGCAGAGATCCAGCTGTATTTGATGCGATTGATCATCATATGCCGTTGATACGTTCAAAAGTAATTAGTAGTTATAGTGCTGTTAAGTTTGATGAGGTTCAATCAGACGATGGCAAATTAGCCTTACAAGTAAAAACAATTGAAGTTATTAATGGCGTACTGGAAGGTGAAGGTGCGCCGTTAATTGAAAATGTATTTTTTACAAACTTTGTGTTGCAGTAAACGTCTGAATGAACCGACGACATGTAGTGTTTATTCAGTAATAAACTTTTGAGTCAGGTAACGTAGTGCAAGATTTATTATCACAAGACGAGATAGATGCGCTTTTACACGGTGTTGACGACGGTGAGGTAGAAACCGAAGACGAGGCCGATTCAGAAGGTGTCCGCAATTATGACCTAGCAAGTCAGGATCGTATAGTTCGTGGGCGAATGCCTACACTTGAAATGATTAATGAGCGTTTTGCGCGCTATACCCGAATCAGTTTGTTCAATCTTCTCCGACGAAATGCAGATGTATCAACCGGTGGGGTACAAATTATGAAGTTTGGAGAATATATCCATACTTTGTATGTACCTACTAGCTTAAATATCGTCAAGGTCAGGCCTTTAAGGGGGGCTGCGCTATTCATTTTTGATGCAAAACTCGTGTTTAAGTTGGTAGACAACTTCTTCGGTGGAGACGGGCGTCATGCAAAGATTGAAGGTCGAGAATTTACACCGACCGAAATCCGTGTTGTGCATATGGTGCTTGAGCAAGTGTTTATTGATATGCAAGAAGCCTGGAGTGCGGTTTTTAAAGTTGAATTTGAATATGTTAATTCTGAAGTTAATCCGGCGATGGCCAATATAGTTAGTCCGAGTGAAGTGATTGTCATTAGCACCTTTCATATTGAATTAGATGGTGGTGGGGGTGACTTGCATTTAGCGATCCCTTATTCAACGATTGAACCTATAAGGGAAATACTGGATGCTGGCGTTCAAAGCGATGTGGATGATGTGGATGAGCGCTGGATGACTACCATCAGAAAAGACTTATTGGAAGCACGTGTTCCTATTAGTGCAACAATACTCAAAGATGTAATTCCTCTTAGAGCAGTTTCTAATATCAAAGCAGGCGACATTATTCCTATTGATTTACCCGATCAAATAACAGTAACTGCTAGTAAAGTGCCTATGTTTAAAGCTAAATTAGGTCAAAGTGGTGGTTACCTTGCGGCAAAAATTGAAGAAAAAATTGAAAGAAGAGTAGTCAATAACCTAAGTACCGTAGAAGAAGAAGACGATGAGTGAAAATGAAACGCCTCCTGAAGGTGGAAGTGAAGACGAAAAGCTAGCTGCGGAATGGGAAGCTGCAATGGATGAGTCAGGTGACTCTGACGCAGAAAACCCCGAAGATGAATGGGCTGCGGCGATGGCAGAGGCGGAGTCAATAGAAGGGAAGCCATCTGATGATATTCAGTCGGCGCCTTTAGAGTCTTTTGAATCAGGGCCAGCTGCTGCTGCGTCGTCTAATGCAGGTTCTCCCGATTTAGATGTAATTCTAGATATACCTGTCACCATATCTATGGAAGTGGGAAATACATCGATACCCATTAGGAATTTATTACAGTTAAACCAAGGCTCAGTCATTGAGCTTGATCGATTAGCGGGTGAACCATTGGATGTGTTAATTAACGGCACCTTGATTGCGCATGGTGAAGTTGTCATGGTCAATGAGAAGTTTGGTATACGTTTGACTGATGTCGTTAGTCCTTCTGAAAGAATTAAGCGACTGGGGTGATGATGAACCGCTTTCTGCTTTTATTTCTTTTGTCTTCTCTGAGTTTGCCTTCATTGTCTAATGAAGAAAACAATGTGAAGGCGACGGTTATAAGCGTTGAATCTGTTGAAGGGTTAAAATCAGAGACAGAGCCAGATTTAAAGTCAGAATCAGGTTTAACATCAGAGCTTGCGCAACCTATGCAAGCTAAGCCTATTGTTACTCCGCTTAAGTCAACTACATTAGGGTCGTTTAAAAATACAACCTTGAATAAACCCGCAGGTATCTCTGCATTGTCTAACTGGCCTGTTGTAATAATGACGCTTTTAGGCATGATCCTTATGATTTTTGCGCTCGCTTGGCTTGTTAGGCGTTTTTCGGGTATTAATTTTACCGGAGGGCAAAATATGACAATGTTGTCATCACTAGCCTTGGGTGCAAAAGAGAAGGTAACGCTGGTTGAGGTAAATGGCGTCCAATTTCTATTAGGTGTGACATCGCAGTCTATCAATCATTTACATACGTTTGATGCTGAAATATCCGGAAATAAAGCCATTTCGCAAGATAATAGTATTTCTTTAAATACTCAGAATGATAAGCAAATATTTAAGGGCGGCTTTGCAGAAAAGTTGAATCAGCTGCTAGAAAAAAAACTTAAACCGTCAAATGCTGATGAGTTAGAAAAATGAACTGTAAACAAATCATTGTACTTGGTGTTTTGTCTTTATTGAGTTTTTCAGCTATCTCGGCAGACCCGGGTATTCAAGCGCTGACGCTCAGCACCAATGAAGACGGTTCCCAGTCTTATACCGTCACCCTTCAAATATTAGCGTTGATGACGGCATTAACTTTGTTGCCGGCAATGTTAATGATGATGACCTCATTTACGCGAATTATCATTGTGTTTTCTATCCTAAGGCAAGCGATGGGTTTGCAGCAAACACCTTCGAATCAAATTGTTTTAGGTCTGGCGCTTTTTCTGACTATCTTTATCATGGCACCAGTCTTTGAAAAAGTGAACGAGGAAGCAATTCAGCCTTACATGAATGAACAGTTGGCACCTATAGAGGCAGTAAAAAAAGCAAGCGGCCCCTTTAGGGAGTTTATGCTAGGGCAGACGAGAGAGGATGATATTAATTTATTTGTTCGAATTTCTGGTGCTGAATATGATTCGCTTGAAACCTTACCTTTTTGGGTGTTGATGCCCGCGTTTGTAACGAGTGAGCTTAAGACGGCGTTTCAAATCGGATTCATTTTATTCTTACCTTTTCTCATCATAGATCTGGTCGTCGCTAGTGTACTGATGGCTATGGGGATGATGATGTTATCGCCTGTGATTATTTCTCTGCCTTTTAAAATTATGTTTTTTGTATTAATTGATGGCTGGGCTTTGATAATTGGTACCTTGGCTGCCAGTTATGGCGTATGACGAACGTTATTCTTTAGGAGTAAATTATGTCACCTGAAGTAGCAGTAGATATTGTCCGAGAAGCAATTTTGCTCATTGTGACTCTCGTCTCATTGATCCTTGTGCCAGGCTTAATCGTTGGTTTGATGGTAAGTGTTTTTCAAGCCGCAACACAAATTAATGAACAGACGCTAAGCTTTCTTCCTCGTTTGTTGGTAACGTTATTAGTTGTGGTGGAAGCGGGGCCATATATGATGCAGCGGATTATGGAGTTCTCAACTCGTCTGATTCACAATATTCCTACCTTGATAGGGTGAGTGAATGAACTTTACCGATGCTCAAATAGGTGCATGGGTAGGGTCATTCTTATGGCCTTTTTTTCGTGTCTCTAGTTTTCTAATGATCATTCCAATTATTGGTACTCAGCTTGTTCCGATGAGGGTCCGTTTGGGTCTTGCGTTTTTGATAACGCTCCTAATTGCTCCTTTGCTAGCGGATATGCCCATCGTAGAAGCAATTTCCTTTTCAGCGTTTTATTTGATTCTTCAGCAGGTTTTAATTGGCACCATAATGGGGTTTATGTTTGTCATGCTGATGCAGGTTTTTGTTATGGCAGGACAATTAGCTGCTATGCAAATGGGCTTGGGCTTTGCTTCTATGGTTGACCCCAGTAATGGTGTAAATGTAGCGACCGTTGCGCAATTTTTTTTAGTAGCAGTTACATTGATTTTTTTAGCCATCAATGGTCATTTGGTGATGATCGAAGTCATTGTAGAAAGCTTTGAAGCGTGGCCGGTTTCAATGACAATACTGGGTGAAGGTAGTGTTCAGCCGGATGTCTTGTGGGAAATAATTATGAGAATTAGCTGGTTATTCACTTCGGCGTTATTGGCTGCATTGCCCATTATTACGTCTGTTTTGATTGTAAGTTTGTCATTTGGCATCATGACCAAGGCGGCACCTCAGCTTAATGTATTTACCTTGGGTTTTCCGCTTGGCATGTTATTCGGTCTTTTTATTCTATGGTTGAGTGTTGGGCAGGTTGGCCCTCTATTTCAGGTGTTTACTGAGCAAACATTTATATTTCTTCGCGAAATTCAGAGGCAGTAATTAAATGGCTCAAGAAAATGAAGATGGCCAAGAAAAATCTGAAGACCCCACCGGGAGACGAATTGAAAAATCTCGGCAAGAAGGTCAAGTAGCAAGATCAAAAGAGTTGACGACTACTTTTTTATTGATGCTGGGTACAGGAGGCATTCTTCTATATGGTGAATCGATAGGTTTGTCTATCAAAAATGTAATGGTCGCTAGTTTTTCATTGCCTAGGTACGCATTATTTGATGTTAATCAGATGGGCTTATATTTTGCTAATTTTTTTCTTGAAGTAGCCATTGCGGTTGCCCCCTTATTATTTATACTTTTTCTTGCTGGGATAATTGGGTCGATTGCATTGGGGGGTTGGCTGTTTTCTTGGAAGTCTTTGCAGCCCAAGTTCAGTAAATTGAATCCGGTCAAAGGCTTGGGTAAAATGTTTTCACTAAAGTCTTTAGTCGAACTACTTAAATCTGTCGCAAAAATTGCTGTGGTAGTCTCTGTTGCAGTATGGATACTTTATGCTCAAACACCCATTCTACAAGGGCTTGCGCAGCAAGATGTGATGACAGCAATGACAAATGCTGTGCAGATCTTGGGGTGGAGCTTTTTTACACTTTCAAGCACGATGATCTTGGTTGCGCTGTTTGATGTTCCCTTTCAAATTTATGATCATCATAAACAATTGAAAATGACCAAGCAGGAAGTGAAAGATGAATTTAAAGATACGGAGGGAAAGCCAGAAGTAAAACAAAGAATACGACAGCTACAATATGAGATGTCTCAGAGGCAAATGCTGAAGGATGTGCCTGACGCTGATGTTGTTATTACCAATCCAACCCACTTCTCAGTTGCGTTAAAGTATGACCCAGAAAGTGAAGGTGCACCAATATTGTTAGCAAAAGGGCATGATCATATGGCCTTGAAAATTCGAGAGATTGCTAAGCTAAATGATGTTGAAATAGTGGGCTCTCCTCCGCTTGCCAGGTCAATCTATCATCATTCTGAAATTGGCCAAGAGATTCCTAGTGGTTTGTATATGGCAGTTGCGCAAGTACTTGCTTATGTGTTCCAGCTAAAGCAGTTTCGTCGTCGAATTTCTCCTAGGCCCCAAAAGCCTGACTTCCCTGTACCAGATGATATGTCCTATGATGGATAAGGCTTAAAGGCGGCTTAGATCTTGCATCGCTCTTCTATTGGAGCTAGTTGTGTCATTAAAATGACAAGACTAACTGTTTGATTTAATTTTCTTTTTTAGGTGGTTTTAGTCTTGATGCAGCAGTCCGCATTCATTAATCAGTTTAAAATAATTACACAAGGCAGTTTGGCAATTCCTATTGTAGTAATTGCAATTCTTGGCATGATGATCTTGCCTGTCCCGCCGTTCTTATTAGATCTCTTATTTACATTCAATATTGCCTTATCATTAGTTGTCTTGCTTGTCTGTGTCTACTCTCTTCGGCCAGTTGAGTTCGCTATTTTTCCTACGGTGCTTCTGATAGCAACACTGCTACGCTTAGCGTTGAATGTTGCTTCTACGCGAGTAGTGTTACTAGAGGGGCATAAGGGGGGGGATGCCGCGGGTAAAGTTATTGAGGCTTTTGGTGAGGTCGTTATTGGTGGTAACTATGCCGTTGGCTTAGTTGTGTTTGCGATTCTTATGATTATAAACTTTGCAGTAGTGACTAAAGGTGCTGGTAGAGTATCAGAGGTAAGTGCGCGCTTTACATTAGATGCAATGCCGGGTAAACAAATGGCAATTGATGCAGACTTAAATGCGGGTATTATTGGGCAAGAAGACGCTAAAACACGTAGACAAGATATTGCTATTGAAGCAGAGTTTTATGGTTCGATGGACGGTGCTAGCAAGTTTGTACGTGGTGATGCAGTTGCTGGGATGATGATTCTAGCAATAAATATCATCGGCGGACTTTTGATCGGTATGTTGCAGCATGATCTCAATTTTGGTGATGCAATGGAAAAATATTCTCTACTGACGATTGGTGACGGTTTGGTTGCACAAATCCCTTCATTGCTGCTCTCAACGGCCGCAGCCATTATGGTTACCCGAGTGAGTACGACAGACGACTTGTCATCTCAAGTCATGGACCAGATGTTCATGTCGCCAAAATCAATGTACATCACCTCTGGAATATTGTTTGTAATGGGGGTTGTGCCTGGTATGCCGCACCTTGCATTTTTGGGCATGTCAGCAGGGCTAGCGGCGTTGGCTAGGTATGGCACTAAAAAGAATGAGAAGGAGGGTGGTGTGTCTCTTAATGGCCAGGCTGGAGGTTCAGCTTCGAAGGTGGGGCAGGGGCAAATTTTAGAGCAAAATGCAGCGTTGCCGCAATCTGAGGGCGGTGGGTTGCCAGCGAGTACGCCGAATAAGGAGCTTGGTTGGGATGATGTGCTTGCTGTTGATATTGTCGGTTTGGAGGTCGGTTATCGTATTATTCCCTTGGTCGATAAAGCGCAAGGCGGCGCTTTATTGGGGAGGATTAAAGGTGTTCGAAAAAAATTATCTCAAGAGCAAGGCTTTTTAATGCCTTCAGTTCATATCCGTGACAATCTAGATCTAATGCCTAACATGTATCGCATAACATTAATGGGTGTGACCATAGCTGAGGCTGAGATTCACCCAGAAAGAGAGTTGGCGATTAATCCGGGGCAAGTGTTCGGAAAAATTGATGGTATTGAAGGGAAGGATCCGGCTTTCGGTTTGGATGCAACTTGGATAGAAACAACGCAAAAAGATCATGCGCAAACACTTGGGTATACCGTTGTAGATGCCAGTACTGTAGTGGCGACGCATTTGAATCAAGTGTTGCATGAACACGCGAGTGAATTGATTGGTCATGAAGAGGTACAGCAGTGGTTGGATCAATTGGCGAAGGCGTCGCCTAAGCTTTCTGAAGAGCTCGTTCCAGCCACTGTAAGTGTTAGTTTGCTGTTGAAAGTATTGCAAACATTGCTACTTGAAAATGTGCCTATTAGGGATATGCGTTCGATTGCAGAATCATTAGTGAATGTGATGCCAAAATCGGCAGATGCGGTATTGCTAACAGAAGCGTGTCGTCAAGGAATGAAGCGAATGATAGTGCAGTCAATTTGCGGGGCAGATGATGAAATACCTGTTATAACACTTGAGCCAGATCTGGAACAGTTATTGCTTAAGTCTGTACAGCAAGCACAAAAAACTGGCGGATCTAATGATATGGGTATGATACTAGAGCCCAGAATAGTCGAAACACTTCAGCGATCATTAAGTGACTCGGCGCAACGACAAGAAATGTTAGGGAAACCAGCTATTCTATTGGTCTCAGCGCCAT
>Ga0105350_10001755_pt1 | contig 13447 bp, 12 predicted proteins | sample EN1Hudsemesocosm_FD_83506 | JGI IMG/M metagenome (GOLD analysis project Ga0105350, IMG submission 83506) | Methane-oxidizing microbial communities from mesocosms in the Hudson Canyon - EN1E Hudson Canyon | ecosystem: Environmental > Aquatic > Marine > Cold seeps | place: Hudson Canyon... | reverse complement strand
TGGCTCTGGAGTAGACCATGGGTAGACCAATTGAATTTGGTTAGTGTTTGCTTACTTGGGTGGTCTTGGAAAATGGTGCCCGGAGACGGAATCGAACCGCCGACACGAGGATTTTCAATCCTCCAGTCATGCCTATTGAGTAACTATGAAATCCATTGAGCATCTTGTAATAGCTAGCAATAGCGGGTAAATTGGCCATTGATAATCATTGACGATTATTGAATAAATCGGATTATCAGGTAGCCCCATGGTAGCCCCGTCCGATTAAAGGATTGATGCGAGGATCCAGACAATGGCCAATGAACTTAACTTCACAAAGAAATCCCTCGATAGCTTGCCTATCCCAGCTATAGGGAAGCGCGTCAAATATCACGACACGTCTACCCCCCATTTAACACTTCGAGTTACCCACACTGGCAGCAAGAGCTTTGTCTTGTATCGGAAGATCAACGGCAGCCCAGAACGCATTACTTTGGGTCGGTATCCGCCCATGACAATCAGCCAGGCTCGTAAGATGGTTGCTCAACATAATGGCGCCATAGCCACAGGCTCAAACCCGGCGGAAGACAGGCGCCACCTCAGTCAGGAGGCAACCCTCGGTGAAGTGTTTGAGCGGTTCATGATTGAGTACGCGAAGCCCCACAAGAAGTCTTGGGAGATCGATGAGCAACGCTATAACGTACACCTAATCCATTGGCAAAACAAAAAGCTCAGCGCCATTAAAAAGCAACAAGTTCAAAAGCTGTTGGTCTATATTGCCGACAATCAAAGGATGATAGAGGGCATAGACAAAGCTGGTAGACGTAAGGTGAAGAAGGTGGGCGGGAAGGGCGCATCCAACCAGATACTACGGTTACTGCGTAAGGTTTTTAACATGGCTATCGACTGGGGTTGGGATGGTGACAATCCATGTACACGCATTAAAGAGTACAAGAGCAAGTCTAGAGATCGATTCCTTGAGGGCGACGAACTGCCTAAGTTCTTTGAGGCGCTTGCCGAAGAACCTAACACAACGGCTAGGGACTACATTCTAGCCAGTCTGTTAACCGGTGCAAGGCGAGAAAACGTGTTGAGTATGCGTTGGGACCAGGTGAACCTAGATCGTGGCGAGTGGTTCATACCAGAAACCAAGAATGGTGAGTCTCAGAGAGTACCATTAATATCAGCCATGCATGATCTGCTTAAAGATAGAAAGGTAGAGTGTGGCGATGGCGAATGGGTGTTCCCTGGTAGCGGCGCTACAGGTCACCTTGCCAACCCTGATAAGGCCTGGAAGCGGATTCTAAACAGGGCAGGTATAGAAGATGTTCGCGGCACTTGGCTCCACGATTTAAGGCGCTCAATGGGCTCATGGCAGGCCAATACAGGGGCTAGCTTAGCGATCATAGGCAAGAGCCTTAATCATAAGAACGTTAACACCACTGCGATTTACGCTAGACTGGCTATGGACCCTGTACGAGAATCTATGGAAAAAGCCGCTGGTGCAATGTTTGAGGCAGGCGGCGTAAAGAAGGACAACGTAGTTAACATGGAGGTTGTTAAATGAGTGAGTTTATAAGTGTATGTGATTTATTAGTAGGAAAACACAGGGACAAATGTCCCGGGATAAAGGAGTTGGCTACCGCGGTTGAAAATGAGGGGACGAAGTTGTTTTTCTTTGACCGGTTTGATAGATATGCAAAGGTGGTTGAGCCTGAGCATCGTGAAGAAATCCTCGAAGCAATTGCTAGGTTTCATGAGGAGATTATAGCTTGTGATCCTAATGATTTGGCAGGACGCCTGAACCATTTTGAGTTCCACTTTGAAGAAAACGTAACTCATATTTATGGATGGGGTGGTGAATTGCCAGACTTTGAAGCCATATATGCTGCATGGAAAACAGAAAAAGGTTCTGACATGGAAAATGATCCAGAGCCATCTAGCAAATTTCGGAAGAACAATGGGGTTTGGAACGTTTTGTTGGGTGGAGTAATGCACATTATATCCACTCTCCCAAAGGTTCATTCTAAAGAACTAGGAAGAAACCAAACGGTTAAAGAGATTATTAATGACATAATAAGCGATGGTAAGAGAAGTCATCAAACTGCTAAGGTGGTTCGCTTGCTTGAGATTCAAGGGGTTAAAATAACAGGGAAAACCTTGATAACGATCTTGCGCAAAGTGCCAAAACGGCTGTTGCAAACCTTCCCTTAGGCCGCAATGTTTCTCCTAAGTTAATTTATTCTTCCCCTACCGAAGATTCATGAGTTGTATTCTTTCTTCAGCGTTGATTAACCAGCGTGAATCAATAAGAGGAATATTCCATGAAGTCATTAGTAACTGCTGCTGAGGCATCAAATCAGATAACTGCGCCCGAGGCTACGCTTCAATATTGGCGTACAACCGGCGCGCAAAACCTGCCCTTTATTAAGATTGGTAGGCGCGTGATGTACCGCCAAGACGATATAGATAAATGGCTCAAACAGCACACGTTTAAACATACTGGCGAATACTTAGCTGGAGGTTTTAACCATGAATAATCAACTATTCATGGGCGAATTCGGCCCAATGCTCAACGAGAACGGCTACAACATTCTCCCAGTAGTTAAGGGGACCAAGCGGCCAGCCTTAGCTAACTGGTCACGTATCAAATCAACCCCAGAGCTTATTGAGTACTGGCCCGCTGACGCCTCGATCGGTATTACAACAGGTGATGTGATAGCGATCGACATAGACTGCTATGACAAGCATGTAACTAATGCCATCGTTAAGTATTGTAACAAACACATCGGCAGAGGGCTGGGGCGTATCGGTAAAGCCCCTAAAGCATTGTTGGTTTACCGCACAGAAGAGAACCTCAAGAAGACGGTATCAGCTAAATACGAAGACAGCGAGGGCAACACTAACTGCATAGAGATCCTTGGGAAAGGTCAGCAGTTCGTCGCATTCGGCATTCATCCAGAGACTCAAGAAGAATACCTCTGGCCGCAGTCTTGTCCGGTCCTTACACCCGTGGATAGTCTGCCAAGCATTAGCGCGGAGCAAATTAAGTCGTTGTTCGAGTATTTCGATACAAGTTGTGCGCCGAACGATTGGGTGCGAAAGGGTGATTCTTCGCTGGCTAACGCTTCTTTTCCTGATGCAGCAAACGATATCTTGTCGATTGAGTACATGAAATCGACATTGGATCTGTCAGGCGAGGCTATTAATAACCACTTGCGTCATGTAGATGCAGAAGATTATAGCCAATGGATACTTGTTGGCCAGGCATTGCACCACCAATTCAATGGTGACGAAGGTGGGCTTGAGAAGTGGAACTTATGGTCATCAAATGCATCCAGCTACAAAGGTAGTGATGATTGCCGAGGTAAATGGAAAACGTTTGAGGCCATCCATGATGGTGGCACAGTAACCTTCGCCACAGTCATAGATATGGCTAAGAGGGCGAAGGAAGAGCGCACGCATAAGAAAGCAGAGGATCAAGCTAACACCTTAGCGTTTACACCAGTCGGCAAGATCGATGCGGCTGCTCTGCCTGCAAGGGAGTGGGTCCTTGGGCATCGGTTAATGAAAGGGTATATAACGGCCATGTTTGCTCCAGGTGGAGTCTCCAAATCAATGTTTAGCTTGTTGAGTGCGGTTTCTGTCGCGTCCGGAAAACCCTATACGGGAGAGGTTGTACATCGGCAAGGAAAGGTTTGGGTCATCAATAATGAGGATGATGAACCAGAGCAGTTGAGACGTTTGGCGGGGATAGTTAAGCATCATAAAATTGATGATAGTGTTCTGGATAACATCTCACTATCTTGTGGGTACGGTAATCCATACATTACTTCCACGGTTGATAAAGAGGGCAATGTGGTCCACCACCCTAACGCTGAGAAGATTATTGCAGAAGCTAAGGCTAATAACGTGAATTACATTATCTTTGATCCATTCATATCGGTGCATCAATCTGATGAAAATGATAACAACTCGATCCAGAAGGTTGTGGATGTAATCAAACACATCGCTAAAGAGGCCAATGTGGCCATTGAATTAGTTCACCATACTCGTAAAGCTACAGGTGGAAAGGAATCAGAAGGGCACGCAGGAAATGCAGATGCAGGTCGTGGGGCGTCATCATTGAAAGACGCATGCAGAGTGATCACTACTCTGGCCAGGATATCCGAGAAAAACGCTAAAGACGAATCGATTGACTATGAGCATGAGGGTCGATTCCTTGTCCGTTTGGATTCTGGAAAGGGTAATTATTCAGGGCCTCCAGGGGGGGCTGAATGGTTCAAGCAGGTATCTGTGAATGTGGGTAACGGTGATACTATTGGAGCCCATGAAACGTTTGATATGGATGAGCAAAGAAAGATTTCTGATAGTGAGAAAAGACAGCAGAAGAGTGAGCAAATTGCTCAGTATTTGCTGGATCTTGTGTGCGTAGTCGAGGATGGCATCTCTAAACAAACTAATGTTATTGCTTTGTTGGTTAAGGGATATGGCGCTTCAAAAAGTACTTGGAAGATTAGAGTAGACGAGGCGTTACCGCTAGGCATTCCCCAGTATGCTATGAATATCGTTGGGCAGAAATACAGGATGACTAGGGCCAAGCGCGGAAGCGCGACGTCTACCATTTCGATAAACAAGGAGCTGGTAGGGTAGGCTCATAAGTGGTTAGCCAAACTGGTCGAATAAGGCTGTTTGGCTAATTATTAGTATAAAAAGTATATATAAAACAACAACTTAAAAGCATATCTTGAAGTTAGCCAGATTAGCCAAGGTAGCTAATCTAACTAGCGTTGTAAGTTGTTGATTTATAAGGATAAATATTAGCCAAATTAGCCACCCCTAAAGGGGGAGATTACTCCGCCTAAAGGCGAACCACTCCCCCATAGGTAGTTGGGCCCAAAGGGAGCCCAAACTACTGACCTTTGGCAATCATTTAATAATCCCGCCTAGTTTGGCTTGCTCAGTAAGCGCTGAGAATAAGCCCCTACGACATTCTTGATGTTGGCTTGGTCTTGCCTTATTAATCGCTCAAACGTTGTCCTATACATTCCGTGTGGTCGCTCATACATGGGTCTCTGTAAGTCCATAGATGCGCCAAGCTTAGCGCGCAGCTTTCTAGCTTTGCGGATCATCCGATCCGCATACACTTCATTCTGGCAGGTATAGTTCAATCCGTAACATTGGCGACATAAAAACCATTTGGAAGCGCAGTACAAGATCGCTTTTCTAGCTCCGCAAGCAGGGCATGAGAACCAAGCTCTGGTGCCGCCATAGTTGCATGTAGTTCTGTCTATAAAGATGCGCTGTGAGACCACACTAGAGGCCGTATGGAGGGCCTTTACGGCGTAGGTAATGCAGAGGGTAGAGTCCGCGTAAGCGTACTCAAGCGCGGCTTCTGGGAGCCCTGGATTTGTCCATGTAATCGAGCCATTCGACGTGCTTTGGTCAAATAGCCCACCGCGTTTTAGCGCCCGAACATCGAGTTGAGGCACTTCTTCTAAGTTAGGACCTCGGCGATTTTGAAACCGTCGACCCGAACCAATTCCACCCATAAATGAACCATTTAGACTAAATGAATAATATGATACATTGTATCATATTATGGCTTGGTGGCGTTGCCCGATCTATAGATTAGGAAATGTTCCTAAGTTAATAGTGCTAGCTTAAAAGATCGGTGCTTGATTACTTGTAAATCAAGGCCTCTAGCTACAGAGTCATCGTTATACTCATAATTGTCGCCAATGCAGAGTAAAGCCTTATTGTTCCGAAGAATTCATCAAGCCATTGATTTTTATAGAGAAATAGTATTAATTACCGAATTATCAGTGTACACAAATGTAAAAGACGCTTTAGGAAAATTTATATCCCTAGTGACAGCTATAAAACTGCGCTGAGGAATATTTCTAATAATCTAGACAAAGTTCTTTTAGACCATGATACAGAGAAAATTAATTATGCCTTTGTTAAAGGGCGAAATTGTCCCATGCATGCCTTTGAGCACATAGGGTATCAATACACTTTGAGTTTAGACCTCGAAGACTTCTTTGATTCTATTAGGCCGGCACATGTAAAAAAATACATGTCTCATGACCAAATTAATTTCTGTTTCATAGACAAAGCCCCAAGGCAAGGTCTGCCAACCAGTCCGGTGATTAGCAATTTGGCATTTATTGAATGTGATAAATTAATACTTGAACACTGCCGTTTACTTGATACAAACATTAAATTTACGCGATATGCTGATGACTTGGTTTTTAGCTTTAATGATATAAGTGTAGCTAAACCTTTGGTGGTTCAAGTTGAATTGCTAGTTCGTCAAAATGGTTTTAAGCTAAATAAGAACAAAACCAAGTTACAGTCTTCAAAGGCAGGAAGAAGAGTTATAACAGGAGTTGCTGTTGACGAAACCATACATGCCACAAGGAAGTCGAAAAAGAAAATCAGAGCTGCAAATCACCAGAAAAACCCATCATCCCTTAAAGGCTTGGAAGAGTGGGCAAAGCTAAAATTCCCTAATCAAATCAAAATGGACGATGGGGAAACGTAATATAATGTACGTACTTGTCCATCAAAGCTGACAGATATTATGGACCCTGCATGGCCATCAACTTATGAATAACATAGATAAATTTAGAAGCAGAAGAAGTAGACCATGGCGCAGCAGTCCAAGGCGTGTAAGAGTGAGCACGAAAGAGCTGCAAGAAATTGCTGAAGAACTTGTGGCGGTGAAAGACATGATGCGCGGCTTACAGGAGCGGGAACGATTTCTGAAAAACGAGGTTTTCAGCCGGCTCCAGAGCTATGAATATCTTAAGGTTTTATTTGGAAAGAAAAGCGATCACATAGCTATAGTTGAGAAGTGCAAAACAACTGCAGCCGCATCGTTAAACCGTAAAAGGGCTTATCAGTACATGACGAGTCGTTATGGGTCATTAGCTGCTGACGAATTACTGGAAGATTGCCTCGTTAAGAAAAAGGCCAAAGAAACCATCTACGTAAGAGTATTTCCCAATGATAAAGAATCAATGAATCATGACTCAGACATAGCGGTGCAAGGTGCTTTTACTCCCGATGATTTTGATCCGTTACTCGATTTCGACGACGAGTTACCTTTCGGATAGTTAATAAGCTTGTTTTCACCTTCAAGAATTTACTCTAAACAAACTTAATGCTACTCTTTATTCAGTTCGTGGCAACTTGTAATTAGCTATTATTGGAGAGGATGTGTTGATGTTTCGTCCACTGATACTTTTCAATACAGAGTGTCCTGGCAGCTGGCGCTGTTGTAAAGGTGTGATTCTCACACGTAATTATTTGGCTGCCACGAGCTATTTATCACTTACCTCTCTAGTAACACTTAGCAATCGTCTCATATACACCCACATAACCAACACCCAATTCCGTAACATCACCTCAACTGAAACACGTAAGTGGTTTTCGTGCTTTTGCAGTTTACTGAAAACGTGGGGGCTTTTGTTTTTACGATGAAATGGGTAGGTGCTTCCCAACGTATGCAATTATTAATTTGTTCTCAATGATTCGAAAATACACTTGAATGCAAGTTTGCTCATTGCGACGAATTCCTAAAGTTAGGTGTTGCGTAAATAAAACCGTCTCACCATCCACGTCAAATTCACGTAGCTTATGCATTCGAGGATTGGCTAACGTTGATTCGGACTCCTGGGCTCTGTATACAGTACCTATTATTTTCCGGGCCGTTGCATCAGATTGACCACTAGCCAGAGCATCATAGTAAGGGCCGCAAAGGCTCAATAGATTATTAACTACTTTACGAACGTTTTTATAAGTAGATTTCCTTGCATTGGCTATCGCAGATGGAAGAACATAGACTCGATTTGGGAATAAGGCAGGCAAGGCTTCCAACACATCGACTAACTTAGCATCCTCTTTAAGTGACCGGTATATTGGGTTATTTTCGCTCAACATTTGCTCCCTATCAGAAACTTGGTTGTGCTCCATAGACGTTGATCGATTTTTCTTATTGTGTAACTCTGCCTTTGTGTTGGCAAGTTCGGCTTCAAGGGCCTGGCACTGAGCATCCTTAATGGAAAGTTGATCTTGTAATTTCTTTTGGGCTGCCTCAGTTTGTGTTACGGGTTGTTCGGCGTTGTATGTTTTAATCAAATATTGTATGCGGTCATTGTCTTTTTCCGTAATTTCTTCTACCTTTTGCAGAACAGTTTGTTCAATAAATAAGTCTTCTAAATAATCATCAAAAGCTACTAAAAGTGAAGCCTTTTCAAATTCGATTTCACTTGTTATCTGGATGACCTGATCAGTATCCAAAGCATTCGCGGCATTAATTAGCTTCTTTTTTAGCTTATTAATCGAGTGTGATACTGTACCAGTGGTCCTTGCGCTCTGTTGTTGCTCGATATAAGTACTTAAAAGCTCTTTACTTTCAACCTTTTCGAGAAGGTTAAGAATAGCTTGCTGATAAAGGATGATTACATCAATCTCTAATTGTGATTTTCCTCTATGCTCATTACATTGTGAAAATAAACGCTGGAATTCCCCGCGAAGCTTCAAGACCGAGGTTTCACATTCACTTTGTAAGCCATTGGCACTAATGCATTTCTCCATATGCTCTATAAAGTTATTTAAGATGACTTCTTTAGAATCAATAATAGCATTCGTGTGAACTACTGCGATCGCCTGCGCTTCATCAAAATTAACCACACAGTTTATTAAGCCCGCCAAGGCCATTTCCCCAATTCCGTAGTTATATTTACCAGCTGGTATTTCTATGCCAAGGAGGTTTGCTAATCCTGCGTTATTAATGAGTAATTGAGTAACCAAAAGTGACATTTGACCTGTCCCGTCTTGAGAACAAAGTGAGGCAGCCAGCATATCCCCATTCATTCTTAAGCGAGATCGAAGCTCAGTATGTATGGCGGCGAAGGGGATAAATACGTGTGAGCTTTGGAAAAACGAAGCACCTGCCCATGCGCCTAGCAGTACACCGTTTCGTTGCTTTTCGTTAAGATCACACCAGTGTTGTGCAATTTGCAATGTTGCATTTAGAAAGCCCCCCAGCGCACCCTTTAACTCTTTGGGCAGATGGCCTTTATCTTCAATCAAAATTCCTGGCCAAAAAACTTCCTCATCATAATCTATGATAAAGTCTTGCAAACGCTCAGACTCCTTACAATCTGTCCACAACTGGCTCGTACGCAGTAAAGCAGCGACAGGGCCGTAAGACCAATATTTTGATAGGCTATCCGTGCTATCCTCCCAAGTTAATGAGCGGTAGACAGGGTTAAAAAGAATAGTATTTAGTATGTGTTTTACTAGGACCTGTTGCTCATTGATGGGATGGTGTCGTGCAGCCCAGTTATTGGTTATAATTTTCTCTAACTTCTTAGTATTCTTTACTGCAGAAGAACGTCTGCTTTGTAGTAATGTTTTCAGCTGTGCTTTACCTCCCCAAGCTCCAATTGATTCAAGCCATGTAAGTAAATCTTTGTCCTTTGCGCCATACAAATGAGGAAGCCCAATAGGTCCTTGCGTGTGAACATAAAATTCGAGTTCGTTGGGCTTCAGTCCAAGCGAGGACACAAAGCTGTCATATTGAGACGCAAGGTTGAGTTTGATTTTAGATGGTGACCGCAGATCTGGTTCATCTGCTAAAGATTTCAGTTTTTCTATATCTTGTTTTAAGCTTTCAAGTTGTCCGAACGCATCTTTCTGTTTATTGCTCATTGGACCTGCCTCATTACTCATTAATCTCTCTTTCACCATGTCGCCAACTACTTCTGGTCCTGCAAATCGATAATGATATAGGATGTGTTTAATTGAGTAGATGAAGACTTAGGTGTTGCAGCATCAATCCCAGATTTGATACCTCTTGCCAACATGTACCACGCAAAGAGTGGGCCTAGTAAAATAGCGTAGCCAACTCGAGCAGCCAAGGCGACACCGGCTTCACCAAGGACCTTTTGATAAGCCAAGTTTAGCTGGTCCTGGGTTATTCTGTTTCTGAGGTAGGCTACGGTAAATGGCCACAATGAAGCGACTCCGCCTATAACAGCTCCACCAGAAGTGCTAAGAATAACATCTATGGTTGATAGTTGGCTCAAAAGTGCATCGAAGTTATCTGCCGTCACAGAATTAAGTTCATCTATGGACATCCCAAACATTTGATACATTGGGTCATCGGCGAATTGTTCCTGATGGTCAGAAACAGTGATGATAGGGAAGTCAGGGTATCGGCTTAGTGACTCTTCAAGGTAAAAGACATTACCTGATGCCTTAATTGAGTACTCTAATACTTCGCCAGTATCCTCGTTAGTAATAATAATGTCAGATCCTGGATAACTTTCATCATCATGCAAGACTGCATACCATGGATCGTCATCTGAGTTTTCGGCTTTGGCTACTAAGCGTTCAAAGAGCTTGCCTTTTATAAGGCTGGTGACGCCCATCATTTGATCCATATCGTAGTTGGCAAAATGTTCAGCTATCTCTGCGGTAGATGAGAATTCAAGCTCTGGATAGCGATCCTTGATAGCACCTAAAAACTCCTGTCCTATTGGACCCTGCAGTTGCTCAAATTGACCCATTTTTAAATAGAGCAAGCACGAAGTAACTAGTAAATCGCCTCGTAATGTTGCTTGGTCAACGGGTATTTCACCTTTTACCCATGCAGATATTCTATTTCCTACACGCTTGATATTCGAGATTGATAATGCGCCACCAATTGCGGATAGTTGGTAATCATACAGTTCCTTAGTTTGTTCCCAAATAGACTTCATTGCCCGCATTGGTACTTTGAATCCTCCGTGGCTCTTCGCTTCTTTAAACCCAACCCAAATCATTACGCCAACAAAATTGGTAGTAAACAACTCTGCAAATATCAGCGGATTAATGCCGGGTACTATTGAAAACGCAGAATAGGCGAATCCAAGTATCATTTTGAAACCAAAGGCGATAGTTAGTAATGAGCCAGACAGCACGCTGAAATATTGCCATACATGAGACAGAGGATATATTTTTAATCCAATTTCCTTGGCAATAATAAATGCCATGTATGCTTCAAAAGCAATTGAAACAAATACGCCTACACCTAACTTTCCAGGTAGGCCTGCCAGTACCATATTAATTACGGCTACAAGCGTTATGACGTTTTTTATCCTAGACTCTGAGGTATCTCCAGTGACAGAAAATACACCTTTAAATGGTTCAAATACGAAGTCTCTGAGTTTGGTATCACTGAACAGCTGGCCGACTCTTTCTTGGTTAGTATCGAGCCAACTCTTAGCGCTCTCCATCGTAGCGGCATCACGATACGAGGATAACTTAGACTTAATGTTAGAAACTGTATCCCTGTAACTCATGTAAATTCCTCTTAATCATATTTCGAGTATAGGCGGTCCGCCTCAAAGCGGGGTTTTAGTATGCGCTCAGACTTCGCTGGTGCTGACTATGAGTGATACCTATTTATCAATCTAAAAGGATATAGGCTAAGGAGTAGTTAGACGTTTACTAGCACAACACCAACTCCGAAAAATATAAGTGCGCCAACTAATATTTGAGTCCTTTTGTCCATTCCAAATATTCTAAATGTGCCTGGAATAAGAGCTGCAAAAAGTAGATAGCCTAAACTTGTGAATCCATAACCTAAAGTTTCTATGACTTCAGGGCTGGGGTTGGGGTGATCGGCCATAGCTACAATGGGATACATTAAAAATAATAAGCTCGGAAATGGAAATCCTTTTTTAGGAATGCTATCGCCATATATTGCAACAAACTCAGCTTGTGACTTTTCAAGTGCGCTGCTTAATGCATAGAGAGTATAGGTACTGCCGAATGCTACGATTTTAAATGGGCCTGTATATTCATTGCCACCTTCTTCAGGCGAGGAATTTGAGATTATCCAAATGTGGTTGTTCTTTTGTGCAAACGCTAAAAACTCTTCCGGTGATTTGCTGGCAATGCTCCAGAATCCCAACCCCCCTAGTTTCCCAAAATAAATGGCTAATAAGGACAGGATCCCGACAAATATTATGATTGCGATGAGAGAAGTAAATTCCATTTTGTGGCCTGACAGGCGTAATTGTGCTTACAAGTTAACATTAAAGTTATGGGAATATTTCTGAATCACACCTGATAATGGAGGACAGCTATAGAGTAAATCCCTTCTGATTAGGCAGCCACTTCCCAACCTCAAGCTTCATAGTGCCCAGGCCAAGCTTCTTCAGCCACTTGGCAGCAGAATCAATTGTGCCCCACGTTTTAATGACACCTGCTTGGGTGGTTATGACCTTCTTGTCACCGCTAAGAGTTAAGATCTCGGCGTGTACGGTGGCCCCGTTAGCGATAATGCTAACAGCTTTCACCGCACCGGCCTCAACTAGACCTTTAAGCATCTTATTGTTCATCATCGAACAACTGGTTTTGTTCGAGTACAGGGTAACCAGCATCGCGGCAGTATTGACGAATCATCATCTCTACCATGTTGGCAACGCTCCTGTGTTCTTGGCTGGCGGCATAGCGAACGGCGTCCTTAACTAAGGGGTCAACTCGCAGGTTCAATGTAGTGGTCTTTTTAGCTATCATTCGACAAGTATTGTACAAATGCGTTACATTTGCAATATGTGTAATTCATGCAATCAAGGATCGATTAATGTCAGTTCCATCTTATTCCATACTCTGTACCCAATGTGACTATGAGTCTTCTAGCAACGCAACCTCAAGTCATTACTATTACAGAGATGATGAAGGCCAGTTCAATTGCTCTGAGCAATTGGGTTGGTGTGATGGCTGTCGGAGCATCACTGCTATTGAAGACTTTGGTGATACGGCTGAGGCAGCCGCTAAAATTAAGTCCGAACTAGAGCACATTCGTCGTGACACAGGGACGGTATTCGCGAGCCTCCTCAACATGTTATTTTCGTCACGTCGAAGGTGGCTGTCTAGGTCGATTGAGACCATTAATAATCACGCCAAGTACATTCAGCTAGCCCAAAAGCGGGCTGGTCAGGAACGATGTTTGAAGTGTGGTAGTCATGTTGTTGAGCCGTACAAACCTACCAAAGGGGGCGGAGATCTAAAGGTTCAGGGCTTTATGTATCATGGGCAATGCAAAACTGACGTTGTGCATCCAGGGTGTGGCGGTATGTTTTATGAAAAAGCTCACAAGATGCGATTTAGCATGGTGTCATATTCAAAATTCTACACGACCGATGGTGCCTTTATTGAGTCTTGTTATGAGAAATCGATGGATGGGTGAAATATGAGCTAAATTGGCTCTGGGGTAGCCCCATGGTAGCCCCGTCAAAACCATGCGAAATACACAAAGTTAATTGCGTTGTAAGCATTTGTTTTATAAGGGAGTTGTGGTGCCCGGAGACGGAATCGAACCGCCGACACGAGGATTTTCAATCCTCTGCTCTACCGACTGAGCTATCCGGGCAATACTGCGTTGCTCTCTTCTGGGCCTGTTGCG
>Ga0105350_10001754_pt1 | contig 13458 bp, 13 predicted proteins | sample EN1Hudsemesocosm_FD_83506 | JGI IMG/M metagenome (GOLD analysis project Ga0105350, IMG submission 83506) | Methane-oxidizing microbial communities from mesocosms in the Hudson Canyon - EN1E Hudson Canyon | ecosystem: Environmental > Aquatic > Marine > Cold seeps | place: Hudson Canyon... | reverse complement strand
GCTGATATCTTTTTAATAGGTGAAAAGAAAGCGGGCATTGCCAGTGCGGCTAAAAAGCTTGATCAGTATGGTTCGAATAATGCCAAGCTGGACTCCGCTAAGCATTGCCAGTTATGGCAAGTAAGCTTGGACAAGGACGTAAAATCGTTTGATATCGCGGAGTGGATAGAGACTTATCAGGTAGCTATCAAAGATACTAAATTTGAAGTGGCGACTATTCCGGGGGTATTCAGCTTTGGTGCCTTAGATGGTGGTACGGAATTATTGTTGAACAATATGTTCCATAAACTGGAAGGTCGGATTGTCGATTTTGGTTGTGGTAGTGGTGTAATCGGCACTTATACGAAGTTGCTGAACCCGGATATTATACTAGAAATGGTGGATATCAACTTACTCGCATTGATCTGTAGTGAAAAAACCTGCGCTCTAAATTCCATTGATGGAAAGGTATATCCTAGTAACGGTTGGTCGGAGGTAAAAGGTCGTGTGAATGGGGTAGTGACTAACCCTCCTTTTCATGCCGGTGTGAGTACCGAATACCTGACAACTGATGGCTTTATTCGCCAGTCGAAAGACAAAATGACTAAGCATGCACCGCTATTGCTGGTTGCCAATAGCTTCCTGAGATATTCAGAGGTGATTGAAGTAACTTTTGGGCGTTGTGATGTGTTGGCGGAAACGACTAAGTTTAAGATATATAAGACTTTTCGATAGCATTCACTACGGAGTTTAGTTATTTTTTAATGGCTGAATTTCAGGCAAAAAAAAGCCCTTGGAGTCCAAGGGCAAGTCCACTCTAGCTTGCGCTAGCGATAAAAACTTCGAAGAATATGTGTCGCGTTTCAATAAGTGAATAGTATAAGAAATTTTTAGTATAAACATACTAATACATGAACTAGTTCACATTTAAATTTTTAATATCAAGCGTGCTTAGTTTTTGATCTGTTTGCGTTTGGTAAATGTAACAAAATGTGATAGTTTGTATCTTACAAAATAAGCGTGACCAGCAGTCATTATTGTTATCACTTAATTTTTACCTGGTTTACCAGAACAAGTACTCAGAGAATAAAGATGTTATTCCCCTTGTTGAAAGCGAAGGACTCATTATTTCCCACTAAGTTAGCTGGCGTGGCATTGCTAAGCTGTACGCTTATAAGTGGGCAAAGCCTTGCAGAACTAAGAGAACTCAGTGATGAGAGCTTAGAGACGGTTGTAGGTAAAGCCGGCTTGACCATTGATATAGAAACACAGGTCAGTATTGCTGAATTCTTGTATGTTGATGCGGGTGGAATGTACTGGAGGGACTACTCACTAACGGGGATTGGTGGGGGATTAGTAGACAATATTCGGGCAACGGTTGATATCACTGATGGCGTAGAGACCTTAGCGGCTGGCTTTTCAGATATGGCTGTATTGGCAGACATGGGCTTACTAGACGAAAATGAAGCAGATGTCGCATGGGCCAAAACTGAATATGATGACGGTGCTGGTGGTTACGGTAAAAAATTCGGCGACGGTGATTTATTTATTCACGTTGCCTCTCAAGATTATGGTTTGGGTAGTGCGCTGCGTGCTCCTCCAGTTCTTGGTAATGAAGCATCGAACCTGGCATTGGTAAAAAATGCAGTTGACCTCCATGTAAAGCAAGGTGATTTCGGTATAACTAGCTCGGATGGTTCTATTGAAACCAGTATTACCAGAAATGTCTCGATAGAGGCGTATCTTGGTTATGTTGATATTTTGATTACCAACCGAGGTAATGGGTATCACGATACAAGCAGTCACCCTGGCGGTTTAGCGGGTGGTTTGGCGTCAGGCGGAAAGCCGACCAATATTTCATTAGCGGATTCTTATATATCACTGGATATTAAATTCCGAGTCGAAGACATGGATATAGACAGTACCAATAATGTCACCAATCCTGCCGTTCCTCTGGCGGTTAAGAATCCTTATCTAACCTTAAGAGATTTTAGAATTCATAATGAAAGGGGTGAAGACACAGAAGGCAGTTTCGGTTTTGCTAGTGTAGAAAGTAAAATTGGTGCAGCTAGAGGTATTATCAATACTACTGAAGCCTTAATCGCGGGTTCTAACACCTACGTTGATGGGCAAGCTATTTACGATATTGATATTACCTGGGATTGGGATTTACCCCATATTTCGTTTGGTGATACAGGTACCAGTATTGGCGCGGTATATTTTACCGATTTTCAAATTCGTGATACTTCTTTAGTTATATCAGCGCATTAACCTCAAAAGGTAGGCAGTTGAGGTTTTGGCCTCAACGCTAGACCTGACTTCTATACACTTATTCCTTAGAAATTCTTCTGCTAGGGCTAGGGTCTTATCAGTAATGGGGAGGTGTTTCATTTACCTCGCCTGGATTATCTTCTTTTAGCTCCTTCATGCTGTCCTTTAATAGTTTGTTTGCCTGCCACAACTTATAGATTTCTTGATCTTGTTTGGTGACAACATCATTTAAAGTGTTGAGAAGATCGTCTTGAAAACTCAATTTTATTTCTAGCTCTTGGATCTTTTCTACTATCTCTTTATTTGTGTCTTTACTGTTAATCATAATTGTTTTTTTTTCACCACATGTAATTTCAAATTGTGTATAGTATGCCTCTTTCAATGACTTATGTTTAGTTCAGCTTGAGCTATTTAATTTAGTATAAAAATAAGGCACGAATCTAGAATGACAAAGAAAGCGCTTATTTCCGGTATAACTGGCCAGGACGGCTCTTATCTAGCAGAATTTTTATTGGCTAAGGGTTACGAAGTTCATGGCATCAAAAGAAGGTCATCCTCTTTTAATACCGAGCGTCTAGATCACATATATCAAGACCCACATGAGCCTAACCCTAAGCTCTTTCTACATTATGGAGATCTGTCAGATACTTCCAATTTGGTTCGCTTAATGAGTGAAATTGAGCCAGATGAAGTTTATAACCTTGGGGCGCAGAGCCACGTAGCGGTTTCGTTTGAATCGCCGGAATATACTGCAGATGTGGATGGAATTGGAACATTAAGGCTGCTTGAAGCTATACGATTTCTAAAGCTCGAAAAGAAAACCCGTTTCTATCAGGCTTCAACGTCAGAGCTGTATGGTTTGGTGCAAGAAATTCCCCAGAGTGAAACTACACCTTTCCATCCACGTTCGCCCTATGCTGTCGCTAAAATGTATGCTTACTGGATTGCGGTCAATTATCGCGAAGCCTATGGTATGTATGCCTGCAATGGTATTTTATTTAATCATGAATCACCCCGGCGTGGTGAAACTTTTGTGACACGGAAAATTACCCGTGCCCTGTCGCGCATATCCCAAGGTCTTCAGGACTGCCTCTATTTGGGGAATATGGATGCCCTGCGAGATTGGGGGCACGCAAAAGATTATGTTGAAATGCAGTGGTTGATGCTACAGCAAGACAAGCCAGAAGATTTCGTGATTGCCACGGGCGTGCAATATAGTGTCCGAGACTTCGTTAATAAAACGGCTGCTTGTTTAGGTTTGAAGATTGAATGGCGTGGCAAGGAAGAAAACGAAGAGGGTTTTGTGGTTGAACAAAATAATGAGCTGGTCCGAAAAGGTCTCGATTTAGTCGGTAAAAGACTTGTAGCTGTTGATCCTCGGTATTATCGTCCTGCTGAAGTAGAGACCTTGTTGGGAGACCCAGCAAAAGCCAAAAATGTACTAGGCTGGGAGCCTAAAATAAGCTTTGATGAGTTGGTGGCTGAGATGGTAGAGGTTGATCTGGGTATTGCGTGCCGGGATGCCTTAGTTGAACAGCATGGCTATCAGGCGTTTTCACATCATGAATAAAGACGCCAAAATATACATTGCAGGCCATCGTGGTATGGTGGGTAGTGCAATTACCCGTCAGCTTAAACAAGCGGGTTTTAGTCATTTTATTGAACCTGAACGGTCTGCATTAGATCTGACTAACCAGGCACAGGTAGCGGATTTTTTTGAACAAGAAAAGCCGGACTATGTATTTTTAGCGGCTGCCAAGGTTGGGGGGATTCACGCGAATAACGAATATCCTGCTGATTTTATTTACGATAATCTGATGATCGAAAGTAATATTATTCATTTTTCATTTAAGTCAAAAGTGAAAAGATTACTTTTTTTGGGTAGTACCTGTATCTATCCGAAGCTCGCAAGCCAGCCTATGAGTGAAACTGAATTGTTAAATGGTGCGCTTGAACCTACAAACGAACCCTATGCTGTCGCTAAAATTGCGGGCATAAAGTTATGTGAATCGTATCAGCGACAACATCACTGCGATTTTCGATCTGTTATGCCAACCAATTTATATGGGCCAGAAGATAACTTTCACCCTGAAAATAGTCATGTTATTCCAGCTATGCTGCGTCGTTTTCATGAGGCAAAACTTAATAAGCAAGCGTCTGTTGAAATATGGGGCAGTGGCACACCAAAAAGAGAATTTTTGCATGTAGATGATATGGCGGCTGCCTGCATTCATGTCATGCAGTTAACTCAGTCGGAGTATCATGAGCACACTGAACCGATGTTATCGCACATAAATGTCGGCACCGGTGTGGATGTTTCTATTCGAGAACTGGCAGAAACAATCAAAGAGGTTGTGGCTTTTCCGGGAGAGTTATACTTCAATACAAAAATGCCAGATGGCTCACCTAGAAAGTTGTCTGATGTTACGTTATTAACACGCTTAGGGTGGACATCAAAAATTAATTTAAAATCGGGTTTAGAAAATGCCTATGCTTGGTTTGTTGATCATGAGCAGTCTCTACGTGAATCGTGAATTGTAAAGAGAAGAAGGAATTAGAGTGACTGAAATTATCCCTGTAGTAATGGCTGGTGGAAGTGGTACGCGTTTGTGGCCTTTATCCCGAAAGTTATTCCCAAAACAGTTTTTACCGTTGATGAGCGAGCAGTCGATGTTCCAGGAAACGCTTGCTCGTACTGATCTGTCTCAAGAAAGAGAGGCGGCAGTTACAGATTTGAATATTGGCGAGCCGATCATTGTTTGTAATGATGAGCATCGGTTTATTGTCGCTGAGCAGTTAAGAAAGCAAGGCCAGGCATCTAAAGCAATTATACTTGAACCTATTGGCAGGAATACTGCACCGGCAGTGGCGCTAGCGGCACTTCAAGCGATTGAGGCAGGGGGTGACCCTTTATTGTTGGTGTTGGCTGCAGATCACGTGATAAAAAATGTTCCAGCCTTTCATCAGTCTATCGCAACCGCAGCTAAGCTTGCAGAAGAGGGAAAACTGGCGACATTTGGTATTGTGCCAAGAAGTCCTGAAACGGGTTATGGTTATATAAAGTCAGGTGTAATGAAGAATAATGTTGGGTCTGTTGATCAATTTGTTGAAAAACCAGACCAAGCAACGGCAGAATCTTATCTTCAGGCAGGTTGTTATTATTGGAATAGTGGCATGTTTCTTTTTAAAGCCTCGGTTTATTTAAAAGAGCTAGCGTCTTTCAGGCCCGACATACTTACGGCGGTGACTAAGTCTTTTAATAGTAAATCTTCAGACCTTGATTTTACCCGGCTTGATGAGGAAGCATTTGCAGCCTGTCCTGATGAATCGATTGATTATGCCATTATGGAAAAAACTAAAGAAGCTATGGTGGTTGCTTTAGACGCTGGTTGGAGTGATGTTGGTTCATGGTCTTCTTTATGGGAAGAGTCAGAGCAAGATTCAAGTGGTAATGTTAATCGTGGTGATGTGGTTAGTTTTGATTCCAGTAATAATTTGTTTTTTAGTGATAACAAGTTGATTGCTGCGGTAGGTTTAGAGGGTTTTGTGGTCGTTGATACCAAAGATGCTGTACTGGTGAGTCCTAAATCGCGTGTTCAGGAAGTGAAACAAATAGTTAAGCAATTACAGCAAGCCGGACGAAAAGAAGGTACTGTTCACCGCAAAGTTAATCGTCCTTGGGGTGATTATGATTCCATCGACATGGGTGAACGTTTTCAGGTGAAGCATATTACTGTTAAACCTGGCGCTAAATTATCTTTGCAGATGCATCATCACCGAGCTGAGCATTGGATTGTTGTTTCGGGTTCAGCTTTGGTGACAATCAATGACGAAACGACATTGCTCTCAGAAAATCAGTCTACTTATATACCTATTGGTGCGACGCACCGTCTCGAAAATCCAGGTGTATTACCCTTGGATATGATCGAAGTTCAAAGTGGTAGTTATTTGGGTGAAGATGATATTGTCAGGTTTGAGGATACTTATGGTAGAAAATAGAGCCTATAAGCTTTAGTGCGAGTATTTGCTTTTTTTCAGAATCTGTTATCATGCACGGCTAATTCACTGTATTTTACTTTTTAGTAAGAGAGTGAATAGATTTGGACCATATTAATCAGTTTTGATTTTTGCTGGGTTCGCTAATTACAATGATTAACAGAGAAAATATTCATGTCGACACAAAGTTTATCTAAAAAGTTACTGGTGAGTGCGCTTGTTGCCTTACCTTTTCCGTACTTACTAGTATTGGTTACAGGCCTAGCTTCAAGTTTGCCAAAGGGTTTAAGTACAAATGATTTCCTTTCTGGGGATCAGGGGCCAACATTTTACATTATTGCTTGGATCATTTTTATGGCTGCATCAACGATTTCTCTTATTTTGGGGAAAGAGTCTGCAACAACGGCATCTACTGGTACTGGCACCTCTTCTTACGAAGATGATGACTCTAATGAGTCTGATGGGCCTGAAGGTGTAGAGAGCGGAACCGTTAAATGGTTCAACGTAAATAAGGGTTTTGGTTTTATTACCACCGATGCGGGTGATGATGTATTTGTTCACTTCCGTTCGATTCGTGGCCGAGGACGTCGTTCTTTAAGGCAGGGTCAAGTTGTTAAGTTTGATCTGAGCGAAGGCGATAAGGGTATGCAAGCAGATAATGTATCTGTTGTTAAATAGTTTAGCTGTTTAACTGTACGCTTTAAAGTAATTGTGAAAAGCTTATCCCCAGTGGATAAGCTTTTTGTCATTTTGGCTTAAGCAAAGCCATTGTTCGCTGTCTTTTTCTTCTTTTTCCGTCCAGCTATTCGCTGAGCATCTAACTTCAGTATCGTGCATAGCTAAAAAGCTATTTGCGCAGGCTTCGTCATTCGGCCAAAGTGTTTTATCTGATTTAAACCATACGCTACAAAATTTCTTTCCTGCTGCATGGGGGGTAATAACCACTGGTATATTGGTGTTATCAGCGTTAGTTTTCAAGCTAACGGCTCCGTTGATGATCTTTCCTTTAAAGAAAGTTTCATTGTTGAGTTGTTCAAAGTGAACAAACTGAAAATTATTCTCTAACCAGTCGTTTATTTCAGAGCAGTTTGTTTCTTTAATATAAATTTCAATATCAGGGTTATTCAAATTACTTTTCCATGAAGTGTTGGAGTCGGCTCAATAATAGACGTATGTAGCAGTAAAAAGCCAGTAGTCCGCCAGGTATGCTCAATGTTAAGCCTATTAAAGCAAGAAGTTCTTGTTGGGGTGAAGGCGGGAGCAGGAGGTTAACATATAAAACGGATCCCAATCCCAGTAAGAAGGTGATTGCGCCTATGGAGAAATATTTAAAGAAATGGGCTTGAGGGTCGATTTGCACCTTTTGTTTTTTCATTAGACGGCCTCATGAACTTCTATATCGTTCTTGAAAATATCAAACTGTACATCAAGGGTGATATCCATTTCTTGTACTTTAGCTAATGCCTGCTTTTTTTCAATAGTTGTTCGCCAATAATGTGGTGTCATTGTCAGCAGTTGCAATATTTCAGTTGAGCTTTGTAAGTGTATTCGCTTAGATAGTTTACTGTTTTCAAGGTGCGAAAGTATGTTAGTTTCCGGCTTTCTTTCTTGATCTGACTTTTCATCTTTAATTTCATCATAGAGTTTTTTTCTTAACTCAATTAAATGATTGGGGCCTGTACTGGTAAAGATAAAAAGGCCGTTTGGTTTAAGGATGCGGGCAATTTCACGATGATCAAAGTGAAAAAACAAACCTGAAACAAGGTCCTGAGAGGCATCTAGTAGTGGAATGTTCTTGGTGCTGGCTATCAGCCATTGAATCTCTTTATTTCTTTTACAGGCGGCTTTAATGGCTGGTTGGGATATATCTATTCCGTTTGTGATAAGTTTGACGGTATTGCCAGATAAATATTGGTGTATCAGGTTGGTGTAATAACCTTCTCCACAGGCAATATCACAATATGAGCTTATGTGTTGATCTTTATGTTTTTGGATCAGCTCCTCAAGATGCTTTGCTATAGGGCGATAATGCCCTTTATCTAGGAAGGCAGTTCTGGAAGAAACCATTTCCTGAGTGTCACCAGGGTGTTTACTTTTCTTATGTTGGCTTAATAGTAGGTTTGCATACCCCTGCTTTGCCAAGTCGAAGCAATGTGAGTGGCTGCATTGTAGGCTTTTTTGTGACTCAGTAAGCGCTAAACCAGATGCACAAACAGGGCAGGTCAGGAGTTTCATTAGGCTAGTAATTCGATCAGTATTTTTTCGTAGATCACTGATAAATCATTTAGGTCAGTGATACTCACTTGTTCATTTACTTGATGTATTGTGGCATTTAAAGGGCCTAGTTCTAGTACCTGTGCACCGGTAGGTGCGATAAAGCGTCCATCTGAAGTACCGCCAGACGTAGATAGTTCTGTATCAATATCTTTCACGTCTTTGATGGCATTTACAGCTGCATCAACCAGGGGGCCAGCTGCCGTCAGGAATGGCTGGCCACTTAAGGTCCATTCAATGTCGTAGTTGAGTTGGTGTTTTTTAAGAATATTAACCACTCTTTGTTTTAGCTCTTCAGCAGTGACTTCGGTCGAAAAACGGAAGTTAAATAATACCTCTTGGCAGCCAGGTATAACGTTAGTCGCACCTGTACCCGAATGGGTGTTGGTGATTTGAAAAGAGGTGGCTGGAAAGAAGTCATTTCCCTTATCCCATTCTTCTCCACAAAGCTCTGCTAAAAATAGTGATGTTTTATGTATTGGATTGTCAGCTAAGTGAGGGTAGGCGACATGGCCTTGTTTGCCGTTAATGATGAGCTTGGCATTTAAGGAGCCGCGACGGCCATTTTTAATAACATCGCCTAAGGTATTCGTGCTGGAGGGTTCGCCTACCAAGCACCAGTCAATTTTTTCATTTCTGGCTTCAAGTGTTTCAATTACCTTAACCGTGCCGTTTACTGCAGGGCCTTCTTCATCGCTGGTAATTAAATAAGCGATAGAGCCCTTATGGTTGGGGTATTTGTCAACAAATCGTTCGCAGGCAGTAATGAAGGCAGCCAGGCTACCTTTCATGTCTGCTGTACCGCGACCATGTAATATATCCCCTTCGATAATGGCATCAAAGGGTGGGTGTTTCCAGTCTGAAAGCGGGCCTGTTGGCACCACATCAGTATGTCCTGCAAAGGCTAAAACGGGCTTACTATTGCCTTTTCGAGCCCATAAGTTAGTCACTTCACCAAAAACTAGGGTCTCGGCCTGAAACCCAAGAGGTTGGAGATGACGCATTAAAATTTCCTGACAAATACAGTCATCTGGTGTGACAGAAGGTTGCTGAATCAACTGTTGAGTGAGTGTGATTGTCGGTGTCTTAGTCTGCGTCATTTTACTCTCTTTTCTTAAAGTCGTTTTTAGTTATTCGCGTGCAATGCTTCGTTCAATTCAACTGCAGTTTTATTGGTTAAGCATTCAACTTGGCCATTGCTTGAGTTGCGTCTGAAAAGCAGGTCATCTTTATTGGCAAGATCGCGGGCTTTTAAAGTTTCAACAGGCTTGTTGTCATTATCAAAAATCGCTACTTTTGTGCCGGCTGTAATATATAGACCAGACTCTACGGTACAGCGGTTTCCTAGCGGGATTCCAATGCCGGCATTCGCGCCTATTAAACTATTTTCTCCCACAGCGATAATGATGTTGCCTCCGCCTGAAAGAGTGCCCATTGTAGAGCAACCGCCGCCAAGGTCTGAGCCTTTACCGACCATAACTCCTGCAGATATTCGGCCTTCAATCATTGAGGTGCCTTCCGTACCGGCATTAAAGTTGACGAAGCCTTCGTGCATGATGGTCGTGCCTTCGCCTATGTAAGCGCCTAAGCGTACGCGTGATGCATCGGCAATGCGAACCCCTTTAGGTACTACGTAGTCGGTCATCTGTGGAAATTTATCAACAGACTTAACCTCAATCGTTTCACCTTTTAGTCTTGCACTTAGCTGCCTTTCAGGTAATTCAGTAAGGTCAATGGGGCCTTGATTTGTCCAGGCAACATTCGGCAGTAAGCCAAAAATACCATCAAGATTAATGCCGTGTGGCTTTACTAGCCGGTGTGAGAGTAGGTGTAACTTTAAATACACTTCGGGTGTGCTGCTGGCAGTTTCGTCCGTTTCGATAATCACGCAAACGACTGGACTTTGGCTATTTTTGAACTGAGTGGCTAATGTTGCAATCTCACTTGCTTCTTCGCTCAATTGAGATAGTTTGTCTAGCTGTTGTACATTTAGTTCAAGCGTTGAGTTACCTTTTGCTAGGCCTAAAGCGTCTTGAATGCTGTTAACAATTTTAGCGTCGGGTTGATACTGAGGTGCTGGGAAAAAAGTCTCTAGCCACTCATTTGAGGTGTTTTTGCTACCAATGCCTAGGCCTATTGCGATTGTCATGTTGACTCCTAAATTTACTATGTTGTCTGAGAGTTGTGGGGTGAGCGTTGCTCACTTTTAAGCAAATATTTTCTGGTACTGTTCTGCTTTAAAACCAAGGTGGACTTGATTGTTGGTGATCAATACTGGTCTTTTGATTAGTGAGGGCGAAGATACCATTAACCGCATTGCTTTATCGTTATCAATGTCTAACTTATCTTCTTCACTCAGCTTGCGCCAAGTGGTGCCTCTTTTATTAATAAGCTGGTCCCATGGGACTTGTGAAAGCCAGGTTCGAAGAAGTTCTTCATTAATTCCTGACTTTTTATAGTCATGAAACTCAAAGTCAATGGTGTGTTCTTCTAGCCATGCCATGGCTTTTTTCATGGTGCTGCAGTTTTTTATACCGTAGGTTTTTATGCTTGTCATAGAAGTGTCTGTGCTCAATATATCTTATAGGGATTGGATGAACTGTTTGATTCTTTGTGCGGCTTCTTTGCAGTCATCTACGCTGGCAACTAAAGCCATACGAATGTGATTTTTACCTGGGTTACTGTCTTCTACGGTTCTTGAAACATAGCTACCAGGAAGTACTGTCACATGTTGTTGTGCATATAATTGTTGCGCAAAAATTTCATCCGAAATAGGTGTTTTGGGCCATAAATAAAAGCTGGCATCGGTTTGTGTTACATCCATAACCGGTTGAAGTATCTTTAATACCTCATCAAACTTTATGCGATAAGCATCTCTATTTTCTTTAACATGTGTTTCATCTTTCCAGGCTTGGGTGCTCGCGAGTTGGTGTTGAACGGGCATTGCGCCGCCATGGTAGGTTCGGTATTTAAGGTATTGGTCCATAATTTCTGCATCGCCTGCAATAAATCCAGAGCGAAGACCGGGTAGGTTAGAGCGTTTGGATAGGCTATGAAATACCACGCAGCGTTGATAGTTATCTCTACCTAGTTCAGCGCAAGCTTGAAGTAAACCCACCGGAGGATTGCTCTCATCGCAATATATTTCTGAATAACATTCATCTGAGGCAATGATGAAGTCATGTTTATCGGCAAGTGCAATTAGTTTTTTTAAGGTACTGATCGGTGTGACTGCGCCTGTTGGGTTACCCGGTGAACACAAAAATACTAACTGGCATTGTTTCCAGTTTTCTTCAGATACTGAATCGTAATCAGGTACAAAGCCATTTTTATCAGTGGTGGGTAATAGCAAGAGTTCTGCTCCTGCTAAATAAGCAGCACCTTCATAAATTTGGTAAAAAGGGTTGGGGCTGATTACTAAAGGATTTTGAGTACGATCAATGACCGCTTGGGTAAATGAGAAAATGGCTTCACGCGTACCATTAACTGGCAAAATATTATTTTCACTACACAGTGATGATGCTGCTAAATTAAATCGTTTGCTGGCCCATTCAGATATTGCTAAGCGTAATTCTGGTATGCCTTTAGTGGTAGGGTAAACCGCAAGCTTTGCCATGTTTGTATTAATTGAATCGATAACAATTTGAGGAGAAGGGTGCTTGGGTTCTCCTATAGACAGCGAAATAGGGCGTAGATCGCTAGGTGGATTGACTGCGCCTAAAAGGGCTTTAAGCTTTTCAAATGGATAAGGTTGTAGTTTTTTTAGGTCTGGATTCATTGGTCGATTTCCACTTGATCATCAAGTTGAGTACAAATTTCGTGCTGTAGAGACTCGCAAAGAGATGCGTCGCCCAATGGCTGTCCGTTCTTGTCGGATAAAAAGAAAACGTCTTCAACTCGTTCGCCTAAGGTGGCTATCCTTGCGGTAATGAGGCTTAGTTTATGGCTGAGTAATATTTGCCCGATGCGCGCAAGTAGACCAGGTCTATCAGGTGTTACAACTTCCAGTACGGTACGCTGATTGATCATATCATTACTAAAGGTTACTTCAGTCGGGAATGAAAAGTGTTTTAGTTGACGAGGTGTGCGCCTTTGTATAATTTCAGGATAATCATCTGGGTCATCAAGCTCTTCAATTAAACGGGTGCGCACTTGCTCTTTACGATTATGGTCATCGTCGAGTGGTTTGTTGTGAGCGTCGGTAACTATAAAGTGACTTAAATTGAACTCGCCTCGGGACGCGCAAATTCTGGCATTCAAAACGTTTAAATTTAGTTGCTCTAATACAGCTGTCGTAGCGGCAAATAAATCATCTTTTGACTTCACATAAACCATTATTTGGCTGAAGCCATCACCTAAACGTGTCTGAGGGTCCCGGATAATGATTAGTGGTTCGTTTTTATCGCCATGAGAGAGTATTTCTGAGATTTGCCAGGCAATGTCTGAAGTGGCGTCCTGAAGAAAATAATCATCTTCAAATGATTCGATCAAGGCATTAATTTCTTCAGGAATAAAACCTTGGTCATCGAGTAGTGTGTTGACTTCTAGCTTGGTTGCCGTAATCCAATCGTTTCTATCAACGGGTTGTTCTATGCCTTTACGAATTGCTCTACGTGATTCTATATAAAGTTGTTGTAATAACGTTGCTCGCCAACTATTCCATAAAGATGGGTTGGTGGCGGATATATCACAGACAGTCAGAATATAGAGGTATTCTAAATGTGTCAGGCTGGGCATTTGTCGAGCAAACTGATAAATGACTTCAGGATCATCAATGTCTTTTTTCTGCGCTGTAAGTGACATGGTTAAATGGTTTTTAATTAACCAGGAGATAAGCTTCGTATCACGTTCACTTATATGGTGAAGCTGGCAAAAGTCTTGCGCGTCTTTGGCGCCAAGTTCAGAGTGATCACCGCCACGGCCTTTGGCTATATCATG
>Ga0105350_10001753_pt1 | contig 13461 bp, 10 predicted proteins | sample EN1Hudsemesocosm_FD_83506 | JGI IMG/M metagenome (GOLD analysis project Ga0105350, IMG submission 83506) | Methane-oxidizing microbial communities from mesocosms in the Hudson Canyon - EN1E Hudson Canyon | ecosystem: Environmental > Aquatic > Marine > Cold seeps | place: Hudson Canyon... | reverse complement strand
ATTTACCAGCAGCGTTACAGCACCGAATTAAAACAAAACCTCTAGCTTGAGGTTTTTTTATGCTCCGCAATTTTCTAAGCTGCCTGTGCGGCAGTGAACCTGTAAGTGCTGAGATAATCGCTCTGTTTTGTTTTCTAAGCTGCCTGTGCGGCAGTGAGCAGCATATTTCAATAATTCACGAATCATTGAATTTTCTAAGCTGCCTGTGCGGCAGTGAACTAACTAAAAAACAGATTAAAGAGGCATAACAATTTCTAAGCTGCCTGTGCGGCAGTGAACATGCGGTACTGCAAGGCTTAGAAATATTATCGTTTCTAAGCTGCCTGTGCGGCAGTGAATGATTGATAGATAAATCAAAATCAGGTCGTGCATTTCTAAGCTGCCTGTGCGGCAGTGAACTGTTGTACAGAGCACGGCATGAGTGAGAAATCTTTCTAAGCTGCCTGTGCGGCAGTGAACGATATAAAGGGGTTGGTTCCATTGATTAGCTGTTTCTAAGCTGCCTGTGCGGCAGTGAACTGAGTATGGTGCTAGTGATATTGTTCCTATCTTTTCTAAGCTGCCTGTGCGGCAGTGAACTTAATACCGTGGGCGCCAAAATGCCGGCAATTTTTCTAAGCTGCCTGTGCGGCAGTGAACCCGAAGGCGCAACAACTAAGATCACAAGTACCTTTCTAAGCTGCCTGTGCGGCAGTGAACAACAAGATATTATTATTTATTCCGCTACTCGCTTTCTAAGCTGCCTGTGCGGCAGTGAACAAAACAACCAGCCCTTATTAAGAACAGCACCGTTTCTAAGCTGCCTGTGCGGCAGTGAACGGCCCAAACAAATGAATCATGCAAGTCATTAATTTCTAAGCTGCCTGTGCGGCAGTGAACCATTGTTAGCGCCTGCATAAAATATATTATCATTTCTAAGCTGCCTGTGCGGCAGTGAACAGCATATCAAAATGAACCCAAAAACAGCCAGCTTTCTAAGCTGCCTGTGCGGCAGTGAACTTCGACCTTTTTACAGAAAAGTAACACAAAAATTTCTAAGCTGCCTGTGCGGCAGTGAACGAAAGAGCGTTGTTAACGTGTCGTGTTCCAGTTTTCTAAGCTGCCTGTGCGGCAGTGAACTAATTAATGGCGTGTGGGTTTCTGCAGAAAAGTTTCTAAGCTGCCTGTGCGGCAGTGAACAGTACAACATTCTTGTACTGTCCAACACTATTTTTCTAAGCTGCCTGTGCGGCAGTGAACTAAATGATTCTGGCGATTTAGTTGTAGCGGTGTTTCTAAGCTGCCTGTGCGGCAGTGAACTTTTTTGATGGTTTCGTCTTTTGCGCTTTCTATTTCTAAGCTGCCTGTGCGGCAGTGAACAGGGTATAACGACATTTAACCGGATATTAGCCTTTCTAAGCTGCCTGTGCGGCAGTGAACGCCAGCCCCGCTAAGTCTTGGTTTAGGTAGTGTTTCTAAGCTGCCTGTGCGGCAGTGAACTTTCTACTCAGTATCAGAAAAGCAGTATTCGCTTTCTAAGCTGCCTGTGCGGCAGTGAACTACGCGTCTGCTGTGTAAATTCCGCGCATACTTTTCTAAGCTGCCTGTGCGGCAGTGAACGTAGGACTCATGAACGAGATAACACTCGTGCTTTTCTAAGCTGCCTGTGCGGCAGTGAACAGTTATTTGTAGTCCTGTCTGTTTTTTGCGTTTTTCTAAGCTGCCTGTGCGGCAGTGAACATAAAAGTCTTTGTTGAGCCTACTCAGCATGACTTTCTAAGCTGCCTGTGCGGCAGTGAACCTGCCTTTCTATGATCCCATCGGCAACATCTTTTTCTAAGCTGCCTGTGCGGCAGTGAACTAAGCAAACTCAACGCGGCATTCTCGCTGCTTTTTCTAAGCTGCCTGTGCGGCAGTGAACATTGGCTGTTGCTGCAGCGGTTATCTGTTGTATTTCTAAGCTGCCTGTGCGGCAGTGAACTTTGCTTGGCTATTCAGTAGCGCTTGCATGCCTTTCTAAGCTGCCTGTGCGGCAGTGAACTTTCAGGAACCTATAGCAGCTTAGCGTTAGCCTTTCTAAGCTGCCTGTGCGGCAGTGAACGCAGTGGCATACAGAATATTAGCCAGGCTATCTTTCTAAGCTGCCTGTGCGGCAGTGAACTAAGTAATCGCCATGGCCACTTTCATACTTGCTTTCTAAGCTGCCTGTGCGGCAGTGAACGGTGTTTTGACGGAAAAGGAACGAATTGTAGTTTTCTAAGCTGCCTGTGCGGCAGTGAACCCAGGCGATTGTATTTTTACTTTAATGCTATCTTTCTAAGCTGCCTGTGCGGCAGTGAACAGTAGTATAATACTTAAAAATAGAGTTGAAACAGTTATTTAGGAATTTTTATTGTAAAGCACCATAAATTTTCACCTTGCAGTAACTTATTGATTTTTCTAGACTGTTAAAGAACGAAAAAAACTTGGGTTATTTTTATTGTAAATAGGCTTTCAGCATTGTTTTTACCCATTCTGGTACTTGCTCTACTTTGTATAAAATTTGTCCGTTATGTATTTGGGCAATTTGTTGAAAGGGATTGTCTAGTCTGGAGTTATCTAAAAAATAACAATGATCACATAAGGCCAATGCTTTTTGAATATTGTTTAATGTTCTGGGAATACGACTACTCACTTTGTTCTCGGGTACATTATGTCCTTTTTCACTCACTCTTTGAGCAACACGCGCTTGATTCAGTGAAACCGATTTTAAATGAATAAAAACCAAAATAACTTCATAGCCCATAGCTTTTGCCTGTGCAATAAAATCGATTTTTGATGGGTGTGAAAAAACAGTTTCAAAACAGAATGAGCGGCCTTCTTTTAGTACTCGGTTCCGCATTTTTTCTGCAATTTTTGCAGCTTCATAACTATGGATTTCAGGCTGTTCAGGATAAAGCTGTTTAGCAATAAGATCGGCATTAACAAATGGTAAGCCTAATGGCTCAAGTCGCGTTTTGTAGAAGGTACTTTTACCTGCTCCATTTCCTCCTGCAAGCAGCCAAAGTTGCTTATTGCTCAATTAGCTAACCTCTAATTCAATAAACACGCCATGATTAAATTGCCCAGTGGTTATGTTTCCATTTTTATCTATTTGCTCTAAATAGGATGGGTGTTTGGTAGATGCCTGGTAGCGAACAGCACTATTTGTGACGCTACTTGATAAACTTTTTGCTTCTCGGTCATGTTCAAGCGACTGAAAAACAGCTTCATGGCTAATAGGTGAGCTATAAACGGGCTCGGTTTTTATCACCGTTAATCCTGATGCTACCGATAGCAATACATCCGGATCTAAGCGAGATGAGACATTTCGCCCTAAATCAGCCCAGTACTCAATCTGTTCTGCGGTGCTACGGTGAAACCTTTTTGCAGTGGACTCGGCTACTTGCATTAATTCCGCTTGCAAACGAATGGGGGATGCTGATTTTGCCATTGTTAAACCTCATGTTTTATATATAGCAGTCATTGTAGCAGATTGCTACAATGACTGCTATTCCGCTCAGAACCAAGGGATAGTTGCTAATTTACTTAAACCATAGCAATCAAAACCCCCTTGATCAGGTATGTTAGGGAAATCTTGCGCTATGAACAAATGGAAGTAGTATTAGACGACAATTAGCTTGGCCGGTTTTGGTAAACTTTCAGCATATTTAATCAACAAGAGATTTTTATGCATGGCGGCACATTCATCCATTTTAAATAAGGCTTTACCTTTGCCATTCATATTCATTTGATTTCTAAGCTGCCTGTGCGGCAGTGAATTTTTATCATCAGTAACAGAAAATCCAGCATCATTTCTAAGCTGCCTGTGCGGCAGTGAATCTAATGACCCTACTTATTTTGAGTGGGTTGAATTTCTAAGCTGCCTGTGCGGCAGTGAATTCGCTGATGTTGCTAATAGTAAGTTGTACTTTTTTCTAAGCTGCCTGTGCGGCAGTGAATATTCTAGTGTGAGTCAGCAATTTACCTTTGCTTTTCTAAGCTGCCTGTGCGGCAGTGAATAAGCCATGCAGGGAATCAGGTTGTCCGGCTTTTTTCTAAGCTGCCTGTGCGGCAGTGAATGAAAGTTTCCAGCAATGACTTTTGCCTGAGCTTTTCTAAGCTGCCTGTGCGGCAGTGAATATATGGCGCTCATCACCGGCCAGCGCAATTATTTTCTAAGTTGCCTGTGCGGCAGTGAATAACAAAGGTTCTTAACTGATACTCGCCAAGCTTTTCTAAGTTGCCTGTGCGGCAGTGAATCAATATTGCCGTGTTGATCGAATTTATATTTTTTTCTAAGTTGCCTGTGCGGCAGTGAATCGTTCCTTATAATCCGATTAACTGAGATAAATTTTCTAAGTTGCCTGTGCGGCAGTGAATAACAGTTTAAAGCACAAAAAATTAGTTACAACAAATACTTAGCTTAATTTTTCAATTTTCACCCAAGTTTTTTGGTCTTGCTGTAACTAATTGTTTTATCTATATTTTTAAAGAGCATAAAATTTAATGGTTAAAACCAAGGAATCGTAGCCACCTTGCTTAAACCAAAAAAGTCAAATTCACCAGTGACGGCTTCTGTCATTTTATCGCCAAAAACCAAATACCGCCGATGCTTGTGTCCATTTGAGATACTTTCTAACTCAAGATAAGGGTTATCAAGACCTTGACTAAACATTTTAGCTTTATATTGCTTAGTCTCCTCCGTCGATATAGTCCCCCGCTTAATCAAACGCCTTAACTTAGCTTCTGTCATATTAGCCTGTATCCGTGAAATGGTTCTATGCGTGACCTCATCGGGTATTATTTGAATGTTTGATACCCGACAATAGCCTGATAACCCGCCTATCCAATTTGTATTTTGCAATTCTAACAGTTTTGATTCTGTTCCATGAATACGCAGTACATCACCAAGCATTACTTTATATTGAGGAAAGCTAACGCCTATTGTTGTTGCTTGCAAGTCAAATAGTGCTTTGTGTAGCTTGCTATAAACTTTGTTACGCACAAAATAAATAGGTATTTCATCGTCAAGTAACAACTTTATATCTATGTAATGTTTCATTTTGTACTTTCTCCAAACACGCCTCCACGCACTAAAACAGCCATCACAAAATGCTCATCCTCTTTACTATCTAAGGGTTCATTACGCGCAAACTTATCAAATAAAGTATAAAAGTTGATTTTTTTATCTTTACGATAAGCAACGCCCAAATTAGTGACTGAGCCATAGGTTTCAATGGCAAGCGCCTTGCCGTTATTTTCTACAACGGCAGGATACCAAGTATCAATCGTCCGTAGCGCATTGCCAATTTTTTGTGAGTGCATCGCAGCTTGATGATTAACGTGGTAGAGGATTTTGCTTTTCTTCTCTTTGCTATTACCTTTATCTAAAACCATTTCTTCACTGGGATAAACATCTTGCGCTTTGCCTAATTTGGCAAAAGCGGTTATTTCTAAGAGTAAGTACTCTTTTTCACCTGATAATGTTTGAGCAATGAGCGCTGCTAATTCATTAATCTTTTTATTTTCAATCGTAAAATCATTTAGTTCAATCTGGTCGTCCGCATCAAAGACCCATTCAGTTGATCCGTCCTCCCCTGTGACTTTTACTTGCACCTCTAATTTTTCTACGCCTACGCGGTTGCGCCATAAAAAACGTGCATTAGCGATATTAATCGCATAACGCTTGGCAAGCTCCGTAAATTTATCTTCTTTTATGTAGTTTTTTACTGCTTCCACATAACTCTCATTAAATATCTTGTTATCACAAGCTGAAGGCGTTTCTACACCACTGAGAACTTTTAGCGTGAAGTTTAATTTCAAGGTATCTTGATCAGGTTCAAGCGCGCAATTATCTACTTTTTGTAAATTCGCTTTTTTGGTTTCTTCATCCGCATCTTGGGTTGATTTCAATCTATTTGAAATAACCCCCCGTACTGATTTTTCTATTAATTTTAATGGCTTGGTACTCTCATTACGCTTATCCCATGTTGTGCCATACATAAAACCATCAGACGGCGCTAATTTTTTTTCAAAAGCTAAAACGGACGGGGTATTTTCTTTTGTTTTTTTCATATTACTGCTCCAATGAGTTAATGATAGGTTGGTTTTGTTGACAACAATAAAGGTCGTTTTCTAGTTCTGCATAATGCCATAACATATTGTCAAGCTGCTCAATACGCGATGGCATGATAAATTCACCTAAAGTCACTACACTTTCGGCAAATCGGTGGGGTGTTTTAGTATCTCTTTGGTGTTGGGCAGTCGCTAAATCCGTCACACCCTGAAAACCGACAGCAATAGGAACTATCCAGCCTGCTTGTTGCCGAGACTGCTTCCACTCTATAATGTCCTTTTGGTCTTCTTTTCCTTTAGTGACTTTGCAATTTGAGTTTACCTTTAAAGATTCAAGTACAGCATCCATTCCATCAAGTCCTTGATGCATAGATTGCTCCACTAGATCGCGGCGTTCTATTAAGCAAAAACCAGGCATGAGTTTAGCCATTAACTGTTTTGTCTCTTGCTCTGTTCCTACTGTTTTCAAATAAGGTGCTTTAAAACTTAATATGTCGCCTGATGCCATTTTCATACGATGTAATAATGACGATATATGCTCTAACAGATTCTCTTCTTCATCTGGGTCTACACCCGAACATTCAATCAGCAAAGACACGGTTAAATGGCAGCGTGCCTCTTCAATCGTTGAAGGGCGTTTACCATCTCTTTTAAGGGGGTTGCTAGTTGAAACAATCGAGTGATTAAAGTCGCCATGTCCCTTATAGGTATGTAAGTTAAATTCATGATTGATGACAGCGGTACTTTTAAATGTTAAGTCTGCAAAATTATCATCAATAACATTTAATTTACGTTGCAAGGCATGTACCGCACCTAGCCAAGCTGTCATTGCTGGAAAGCCAATGGTATAAGGGCTAGATAGCGCATTTGCATTTTGAATTTCAATGCGCGGAATAAGCAGTAGTTCTTTCATTGTAATGCCTCCTGCATTTCATCGATGATACTTTCAATATAAGGCTTGTGGTCTTCGCCAAGCTGAGTGGTTTCTCTATCAAGCTTATCGTTGTAAGACAGCACTAACCATTTGGATAAGTCCACTTTAATCAAGTCAAAGTCTAGCTCTGCTCGTTTATCTTTTTGTGCGGAATCTAGCCATATTTTTTGATACGGTTTTAACTTGTTGTAGGTATTTGAGTCAGACCACCCTGCTTCAATATGACGAACCTGCCAAACTTTTTCAATCACTTGGTAAATGATGTGTTTAATCCAGTATCTACGTTGTTTTTTTATCAACATAGTGTCGTTATCCGTATATAACCGATGTAATTTGTTAAAATCACTTTGGAAGTTTTTGAGATACAAGGATTCTGAGAAAAAGTTAGTTTTAGGCGGTTGGGTATGGCGGTTTTTTAAGGTTGGGGGTATTGAGGGCAATAAATAAAAATCGCCCCCATGTTTATTATTTAAAACACTAATGTTTTGTTTATTCGCCCCACCAAAGCCAATTTTTGTTAGATTATAAATATCTGAAATGGTATTTTCGTTCTGTTTATTTTCTTTTTTATCTTTTCTAGCTTCTTTCGCAGTATCACTAAATTGCATTGCCGTGATTCGCGTCCTTAACTCACTCATTAAAGCGGAGGGCGATACAATGGATAATAAGTGATAATCATTTGCTACAGGAAAATACACTTGCTTAATGGCTTCGCTTGTTGTGCTTGCTTCTTCTTGATTAACCATTAATAACAGTTTACTGCGAATATGCCCAAAATCATCTCCTGAGATATTGAGTGAAGAAAATGCTTGTTTTACGTCTTCCCTTCCCTGCTCATCTTGTCGCTGTAAATGTTCAATTAGCATTTGCCCATCAGGCATATAGGTCACTAAAAACTCATACACATAAATCAGTTCTTTTGTGTGGTCAATCGCACCAGAGTTACTGAATATATCTAACCCTGCTTTAATCACATTGCCTGATCTTAATAAGCCATCAGGTTGATACGCTGGTTTGGCAATCAATCCATTTAATTTAATCGATGGGTTACTAAATTTTGGGATATGACTGGTGAAATTTAAATTACCAATTTTTTTGTTTTCTGATTGATTTTGTATGGCATGGCTTAGGGTCATTGTAGAAAATAGCGCTTCAGCTTCTAGCTGTTTGTTTTCTTTTTTCTTATCTGACATACCTGCTTTAATTTCTTTTTTAAGCCACTCATTTTTCTGGGTGGTTAAAAAATTCTGTACCGTTGGGTTTATCATTTATTGAATGCTCCTAATAATCAACTTTCAAACATAGTACATTAAATATTAATCCTATGTAATGTTTTTTTAGATAAAAACTAGAAATATCGCATGTTACACTATTTTTCTACTGAAAAAGTAGCTTAGAAATATGTCATGTTTTTTTATTTGTTCACTGCCGTACAGGCAGCTTATTTCCTACTCAAACCTAATTGGTTTGAGTAGGAAAACTCTAGATCATTGCTATTCTTTCCATAAGTAGGCAAACTTATTTCGCCATACGTTAACGCTAATTTTTCCAAGTTATCACCGTAATCTAAGTCTACTAATAATTGCTTATAGCCCCTATAGAGCCATAATCTTGTTTTTTCTTTTTCTGATAATTCATAGCACTCAATACCCGATTTATTGGGTACAAAGCCCCCTTGCTGGTCTTTTTCAACAAAATGCCATTCATCTTCAAAATCACCATTAGGGATTAAGTACCTAAGGGCTTGTGAGCTGCTGTTGCGAAATCTTACATACTGCTGTGGAAGTGCCGTTAACCACCAATAACCTGATAGCCAGCCTTGCATGGTTTCTGGGCCTGCTGTATTTTGATTGTTTAATAACGCCTCAATACAGGCGTGCTCTAAATCAATCAGTTTGGTTTGGGGTTCTAATTTATCTTCCCGACTAATACGGGCTTGCGAATCAAGTCGCTCTGCTATTTTTTCAACATCAACTAACTGAGATAAATCATGCGTTTTTAACTTATGATCTCCACTTTCATAACCTGGGTAACAATAAGCCTTCTCTTCATTATTTAGCCCTCGTAAATTATGTTGTAGTAAGGCAATGTTAGGCTGTTGAATCGTTTTTTTCCTATGCCTTAAAACTCTTCCTGCTAACTGAATAAAAGAACGATACGATGAGGGTTCAATCACTGCCCAGTCAAAATCATGGTCTCTCCCGACTTCTTCTACTGGGGTTGCTACAACAATGAAGATAATATTTTCAGCGTCTGATGCGGTTAAATGTGCTTTTATGATGGAGTTATTAAAAACGGCTTGCTCACCTTTATTTCGCTTTAAAACAGTATCTAAATGCTTTTCTTGCTCATTACGCATAATTAAAAGTTGCGCTGAATGATAAGCCATGACACGAATATCTACATTTTTGGGTAACAGCGCCTTCTCTGAATCTAATAAATATCGAGTAAAATTAACGCAGGGCTTAATATTTGCCATCCTTACCACCCCAAAGCTCACTTTTTTAGCGGTGTTTTTATCAATAACGCAATGATTGTTATGTTTTTCTAGCGCAGCCTTTAACATAACCTCATGTAAATAGTCTTCGTTATTTTCGCTTTCATCAGTATCACAGGCTTCTATATTCGCCTTGCGCTTTGGCTCAATAGATTGCAAACCTTTCAGACGTTTTTCAATAAATTTATCATGGTGTTGGCGATATTCTTCTGTATTTTTGCAACTGACTACTTTAGAGCCAAACTCATCAACCCAAGCACACCCTGCGCTGGTATTTTTACCGCGCATTTTAGCAAACATAGTCCATCCTGCTTGATAGGTATTAAAATACCCATGTGCTAAATCGGGTGGAATAGTAGCTGATGAAATCATCACTTTTCGCCCCAACATGCCTGCTAAATGAATCAAGCGACCAATTGCAATTAAGTCAGTGCCGTCAAAATCATCAATTTCATCAATGACTAAATCGGAGGACATTAAGCGCAGTGTAGGCAAAATATACCGTCCACCTCGTTTAGTTTCTGTGGCATCCATTAAGTGGTCAATCGTACAGCTTAAAACGGGTGCATAAAGAAACTTCCTGTCTTTATCACTGTTTAATACCGTTTTTAAGTCCCCTTCAGGTATTTTAGTCTCAAAATGTAACTCATTATCTAATAGTCTTTCTTCAGAATCAGAACCCGATGAGGCAAGCTCTTTTTTTTCATTTTGTTCTTTTTGGTGGTGTAAATTTAACACGGCACGAGAACCAATCAGCACAGCCAATTCATCTTTTTCTAAACCAATTCGAGTACGGTATTCATCCCCTGTTTGCAGGGTTAAGGTTCTTAGACCTAACGCTAAAATATAACGCAGACTCTCTTTTGTGGGCGATAGCGCACGCATTATTTTTGCGTTGGCAAAGGTTTTTCCTGTTCCTGTGGATGCCATATTAACCGCAAAAAAACCAAAGTTTTGAGTATCAAGATTTTCATTCGCATCTCGCCATTTATTAAGCTCTCGCACGGCTTTATCTTGCCATTTGAATCCTTCTGGGCTGGATTTCTTGAGTGCCTTAACATCAAATACACGGGGTAACTCATCAATATTCGCTTCAAACATAGGCAGTAACTGTGTACTACGCACCGCTTGTTTCATAACGCCTACTAAATGCTCATCTAATGTTTGTTTTAATTTTGTTTTTTTAGTTTTTTTAGTTTTTTTAGTTTTTGGGTCTTTGTAGGTATTAGCGTACAAGCCGAGTTCTTTGTTTTTTAATCGCCGCTTGTCGTCAAAATCGAGCGAGGAATAATAATGATCTCCCAGCATCATTGATAATCTTGCATATCCTAATATGGCTCTTAAAAAATCATTTTCCTCCGCGTCTAATAATGAAGGTAACGATTCTTTTAATTTTTTAGCATATTTGGTTGCTTCTTTTTGCCACTGCTTAGATTGATTAGGTAAGCCTTTAGAATAAACAAAGCAACGCGGCAAATGCTGGTTAAATTCAGTTTCATCAAATTTATTTTCGTAACCCCAGTTCTGAGTGATTCTTTCCAATGTTTTTTGTAATGACCCTGATTCCTTGTATTTCCAACCTTCCTTCTTATCAGGTAAGCGATGGTGGGAAACAATCAACCAAGCGACTACACGCGCAGCAATCGGTAAACCTTTTATTGGCTTATTAATGTTTTTTGCTACTATTTTCGCTAATGCTTCCTCATCAAAATCACCAGAAATTAAACGTTCAATCCATTGTTCGTCTGTTGCTTTATTATTGACAAAGGCATTTAAAAACAACACTGAAACCCATTCATGCCGTAGTGGGTCACCTTTAGGCAGTTTTTCTTTACCAGCAAGTCGCGCTTGAAAAAAATCGGATGACTTCCCCCAATCATGAAATAAAGCAGCTATAGCGGTTAGACTTTTGATTAACGGCAAATAATACCAGTCATTTTCCCATTGACTTTGCATCATATCCTTTTGTGTCCAGTTGACAGGCACAAAACCTTCTGCATTAAACTTATCCCTATTTCCCACTAACCAAACCAAATCACTCCGGCTACGGCTCCTAGTCCAATGACAGGAAACCGCTGTATTCTTTGTCGCTGACTTCCTGAGTAGTTTTTTAACCGCTTGCAAGCCTTCCTCGGTAATCACGGTTTGCCATGTGTTTGTGCCAATTCTGTTTGCAAAAGCATCTAACACCCGCCGTGTTCTATTAAGTGCTTTGTGTTCGCATTGGGAGACAAAGGTGACCATCATGATATACCATCCAATACAGTAAATAAGTTGCTAGGCATCAAAAGCGACATATAATGATGTTTAATTTGATGCTTATCATATTCATAACAAGGCTTATTTATGCGTACAACACTTAATATTGATGATGATCTATATGCCAAGGCGGTTGAGTTAACAGGTGTCCATGAAAAAACGGCATTATTACGGGAAAGCTTAAAAGCTTTGATTGAACGGGAGAGTGCGCAACGACTGGCATTGTTGGGTGGTTCTGAACCCAATCTTGAGCAAGTCCCCCGTCGACAAGCTGATGAGTTTGAGTAATGTCGAGAATATTGGTTGATACCTCGATTTGGATTGATCATTTGCGTGATAAAGATGAGCAGCTGATAAGCTTGCTTAAACAAAATCAAGTGCTGATGCATCCTATGATTCGAGGTGAGCTGGCTTGTGGCTGTTTGCATAATCGTAATCAACTTTTGAATTTATTAAAAAATCTGCCACAAGTACCTGAGGCGACACATGATGAAGCTTTATATTGTCTTGAAAAGCATGCGTTAATGGGCAAAGGGATCGGTTTTATTGATTTACATCTTTTGGCTTCGACTTTTTTAGCGAAAGATACTTTCCTTTGGACTAGAGATCGTCGCTTGCATAAACTGGCACTGTCATTAAAGGTCTGCTGGGAATCCTGCCACTGATCAATTATTCGTTTTGGCTCTAACTGTTGTGGTTGAAATCCGTCTACTGAGCTAGCTTTATCCATCACAAGCCTTTACCTTCTAGACTGGCTTGTTTAACGGCTTCAAACATAAAGTCGAGTGCTTTATGTTGGGTAAAGTTTTGTAGGCATTGTTGTCTAAATTCTTGTTCGGTGGCTTGTTCTTTGGCACAAATAAACGCCCACGGTAATATCAAGGTATCTTTGATTAAGTCAGCAACATCAAACACTAATGCGCCACGCCGAGTTTTACCATGCATAACCGCAAAACCGTGCGGAATACCTAACACCCAAAGCGTGGTTGCGGCGAGTCCGTAGGCTAAATAATTGCCGTGATTTAAAAAGGCGTTGGCATCGTCGGTGCTGTCATGCTGGCGGGTAAAATCTTTTTGTTTGGTGTTATTGGCGGCTATTTTGTAGAGAGACTTGGTGAGCTGAGCTTCCACTAAGAGTAAATTGGTGACATTCTGGCAGTGGTCAATTTTGTTACTGAAATTTTCAAGAGCTTGTTTTATGGCTAAATTATCTAGCGTGAAGCCTTCGTTTTTTAGATCTCGGTCTTTGCCCCAAACTTTTTGCATATAAGTAATGCGCTGCTGCTGAAATTGTTTGGCGACCTTTAGTCGTTTGTCTTCTTCAAACCAAAATGCCATCCAGCCTTGTATGTATTCGGTGGGGCGGTATTCGCTTTGTGGGGTGAACCATTCTATTTCATTGGCGGCTATTAAAGGCGTTCCTCCACTGCCGCTAAAGCCTATCAATACACCTGCTGAGGCGAGCATCCTAACTGCCGCTTGGGTTATGGAAGTACCTGTCCCCAGTAAAATACAGGTGGTATTGGCTATCGGGATATTCCAATATTGTTTTTCGGTATCGGCTTCGGTGAGATATAAAACGCGCCCATCTTTTTGCATCACTCTGCATTTATCTAAGTAGTAAATATTTGCGCGTTTAGAATGCAGTATGGCTTTTAGGTCGGTGAGTTGTTCCATCAAATATTTCCCTTGGTAT
>Ga0105350_10001744_pt1 | contig 13490 bp, 11 predicted proteins | sample EN1Hudsemesocosm_FD_83506 | JGI IMG/M metagenome (GOLD analysis project Ga0105350, IMG submission 83506) | Methane-oxidizing microbial communities from mesocosms in the Hudson Canyon - EN1E Hudson Canyon | ecosystem: Environmental > Aquatic > Marine > Cold seeps | place: Hudson Canyon... | reverse complement strand
GTACTGAACCTGAGCCAAGTACTGAACCTGAACCAAGTACTGAACCTGAACCAAGTACTGAACCTGAACCAAGTACTGAACCTGAGCCAAGTACTGAACCTGAGCCAAGCATCAACCTCCCACCCATCGCAAACTCTGGTGATGCTCAATCCGTTTCAACCGGACAATTCACCACACTCGACGGATCTCAAAGTAGCGACCCTGAAAACGATCAACTCACTTATCTCTGGACACAAACAGAAGGCGAAGACGTCACCTTAAATTCCCATACTATTGCAACACCAAGTTTCACTAGCCCCGAATCTGATGGTAACCTGAGTTTCTCCCTCACGGTGAATGATGGTGCGCTAGACTCAATACCATCAACAGTGTCGATCATAGTATTCACCCCTATAACAAATCAAAAACCAGTTGCACATGCTGGCGATGACCAAGCAGTCAATGGCAACGACACTGTTGTACTAGATAGCTCCCAAAGCTTAGATATTGACGAAGACTCGTTCACATACTTATGGCAACAGGTCAGTGGTGATGACATTATCTTAAATGACAACCAAGCAGCCCAACCCTATTTCACAGCTCCAGAAGCTGGTGGCACATTTACATTCAGCTTGATCATTAATGACGGACAAGTAGACTCTGACGCAGACGAAGTCACTATTGTGATATCGCCAACTAATTCACTTTTAACGGCTGATGCAGGCGAAGACCAGATCGTTAAAAACAACATTCTAGTCACGCTTAATGGTGCGAACAGCTACGCCTCTGAAGGGGGGGAATTAAGTTATGCTTGGGAGCAAACTAGCGGGCCTAGCGTCAATATAAGTTCAACGTCTATCATTAACCCAACTTTTACAAGTCCTGACATCGAAATGAATAGTGATGATGTTATTTTGAGTTTTTCACTATTCGTCAGCGATGGCACTGACAACTCAGCTAAGGATAGCGTTAATATCACCATCAACAATACAAACTTAGCCCCGATTGCAGATGCGGGCGACAGCCAAACCGTTAATGTTGACACTGCTGTCTCACTTAATGGTAGTTTGAGTAACGACCCTGAAGGCGAAAATCTCAGCTATTCTTGGTCTCAGACCAGTGGCCCAGACATTACACTAAGCGCCACTGATGGAGTATCACCCAGCTTTATTGCTCCAGCTGAAAGTACAACAATTAACTTTTCGCTCATTGTTAGTGACGGTTTAATGGAGTCCGAACCTGATTTCATATCAATTACCGTTGAAGCTGTTAATCAGCCGCCTATCGCTAATGCTGGTGTAGACCGTTTTGTCGGTAGCCTATCTGTTGTGGCACTTAAAGGAATTAATAGTTATGACCCTGAGGAGGATATCATTAGCTATCAGTGGTCTCAAACTGGTGGTCCAACCGCTAACTTAAGCGATGTTAATATTGCCAACCCTATTTTTACAGCCGATACAGATGGGCAGTTAGTATTCTCATTAAGCGTTTCTGATGGCGAACTGACATCAGAAGTGGATACTGTCAACGTCACTGTCGGCCCTATTCCTGTCACAAACACTAAAGTTAACGGAACCGGCATAACCTGGGGTGCCAACTATCCAACCGGCAACAACCTAGACTGTATGGGCGAAACAATTGAGCAACAAGATTGTTCATTAGGGCGAGAACTAACCCATAATGATGATGCCGACGGTCGCGCAGGCTTCAGCTATGCCAAGATTGATCCCGACGGTATTGTCGTCGACAGTACAGAAATAGAGTGGGATTGTGTACAAGACAATGTAACAGGCCTTATGTGGGAAGTTAAAAAGGGCGGCAATGATATTCCTGGCGATGAAGGAATAACGGATGCCGATGATCGTTTTAGCTGGTACAACAGTGATGCCAGCAGCAATGGTGGTGATGTAGGTTTTGCTGATAGCGGCGGAGAACTTTGTCATGGCTATAGCGAAGAAGACAGTGCAAGCTTTTGCAACATCCAAAGTTTTGCAGTCCGTATCAATGAACATGCTTTGTGTGGCTATGCCGACTGGCGTGTACCGACACGAAAAGAACTATTAACGCTTATTGACTATGGCCAAGAAGCCCCAATGATTGAAAGCAGCTACTTTCCGTCTTCAGGTGAGGTTGTATGGTCTGGAACACCTTTAGCACTTGGATCTAGCAGCGCTTGGATTGTGAATTTTGATTATGGCAATTCATTTAGCATAGATCGTCGTAATACCCGAAAAGTCCGCCTTGTTCGAGCAGGTTATTAACTGTATGCCGATAATTCTATGCAAAACACACCACATACCACTTACGGTGCAAATATGAACATCACTTTTTATAAAAAGAGATTACTTAGGTACCCAGTAAGCGCTTCATTTGTCATTGCTGTTTCCCTACTCAGTTTTTCATCTCACAGTATGGCTCAAAGCTGCCATAGCGACACCATGGCTGAAACAACACCCGACACTCAATATGTGATTCATGGTGACGAAACGGTTACCGACACCACAACTGCACTAATGTGGAAACAATGCGTAGAAGGCCTGAGTGATCCAGCTTGTTCCAGCGGCATTGCTGAACTTCAAACTTGGCAAGATGCACTCCAAACAGCTAACGATACCAACGACAATGGAGGCTTCGCAGGCTACACTGACTGGCGTGTTCCTAACATTGCAGAGCTTGTTTCATTAGTAGAAGAGCAGTGTACTGGATCATCTATTAATGACTCGGTATTTCCCAATACCGCAAAGAAATTTATTTGGACTTCATCGCCTGATTTTAATTTGGATGAAGGGTCATGGAGTGTTGATTTTAATATAGGCACGACCGCCACTTTAGTAAGAGATAACGCCTTTCAAGTTCGGCTGGTGCGTAGTGTTCAGTAACGCTTCTGACCCGCAACAATATGATAAAGATAACCAGACTTAAAGCGCAATATTACTGGCAAAATCACCAAGCTAAACAGTGCCGACATTAACATCGCAACCGTAATCAGTAGACCAAGATTTGCGATAGGCTTAAACCCAGATAGCAGCAACAGACTAAAACCACTTGAGATCACCACTGCACTCACAAATATCGGTGTAAAAACCTGCCCCAGAGCACTTTCAACTCCTTTTAATGGATTGTTAGCCTGGTAGGTACGCCGAATAGCTTCAACAAAATGAATGGAATAATCTATCCCTATTCCAAACGCAATACTCGCAATCACAGAAGAACCAATATCAATCGAGAAGCCCAATAGCCCCATAATCCCAAACATAGTCGCAAGTGTCATGCATAGAGGGATTAAAGAAACGACCCCTGTAATAAACGATTTAAATACAACGCTCACAATCGCTAAAACCAGTAGAAGCGACACGATCATACTAATCACTTGAGATTTTAAGACCTCATTCGCTGCGACAACCGTCAACGCCCCATAACTCGTGAATACTAATTCAACATTAGAAGGCAGTATTGGTTTAATAGCTTGCTCCAAAGACTTCATCAAACCTTCAATACTTGCTGAGCTATCATCTTTCATACTGATAATTATTCGAGTTTCAGTATAAGGTCCAACATTAACAACCGTCTCCAAATCGCGCTCCGCACTTCCCTCCAATAGAAATAAATACTGTCGAGTTAGCTCGCTATTATAAATATCCATAGATGATTGATCATCACTCAAGGCTTTATGCATTTGATTTAAAAAGCCAAGCAGAGAAACAGAATCTATAACGTCTTCATGCTCATTTAAAAGTTTATCTGCAACAGAAATTGCGTTTAACACCTCTGATGCCAATACACCTTCAGAATCTTTTGCCCGAAACCACACCGCAACAGGGACACTACCGACACCTTGTTGATTCATCACGACATTATCAACACGCACTTGTGTACCGGCATCAAAAGACTGAATGCTCGCCTGATCAACGCGCAGCATATTGATCCCTGTTAGCGATACTATCACCGTCACGACCACTACCAACCAGGCAAAAACATTCGACTTCGTCAATAATGCGCTCGCAGACAAAGAGTAGCTCTGTGACTTTTTAGGTTCTTTATTACCCCCTTTAGGTGTTTTAATAAAAGAAATAGGCCATTTAGTTAACATCAATGGCAATAATGTCACTGACAAAATAAAAGCAATGATCACACTGATCCCCACCATGATGCCAAAACTTCGCACATTGGTAATTTCTGTCATCGCCAAAGAAAAGAAACCAATCGCGGTGGTTAGTGAGGTGATCAACATAGGTCGAAATAATTTTTGAATACTTTGATGTACTTTTTCAGTATTACTCAAGCCTGAAGGTGAACCCACATCACTCAGTACATGAACAGCATCCGTGACCGCAATCGTAATAATAAATATCGGTAGTACGGTCGTCATAATATTTAAGGTAATACCTAAAACAGGCATAAAACCCATCGTCATAACAATTGAAGTAATTGCAATCACTAAGCCATAAGCCGCTGCAAGAACCGATTTAAATGAGACAACCAGCAAAACCAATACAAATAAAACCACAAAAGGAAAATAGAGTGCATTATCTCGCTCCATGACATCCGACATAGCGCCATTAACAATCGGAACACCCGCATAATGAGCAGTCGCAATCACATCAGCTTTTACACGATTTATATGATGATCAACCAGTACTTTAATCTTATTGATCAGATATTTATTTGCCTGCGTATGTTCCTCATTTACAGCTAACTCTACATGAAATGCCAAAGAGTCTCCGGCCTTAGAAACAATTCCGCCTGTTAATAATGGGTTATCAAGTATGAGTACTTTATCTTGAGAGGACCACTGATTATCTGTACGCTCGTAATAACTTGACTCTACTAATATCTCGTCATCCATTTCATAAATATTATCCGCATTAATCAGTGATTTTATGGATTTAACCGGAAAAACGTATTCACCAAAAACATCATTCAATTTTATTGGATCAGCCGTTCTTTGAAGGCGGTTATATAATTCGATTGCCTCCTCTTTCGTCGCTAAAAGTTGATTAATGCTTTCCTGATTTTCATTATTTAAGATTGTATCGTTTAATAACAGCCATTCACTGAGCTTCTGGTGATCGACTAACTCAAGAATATCTAACTGCTGAATATCGGCACTCAGACTTTGTGCGAGCTGTACAACCTTATTGTCAAATACGGTACCGTCTTCAAACTTTAGTAAGACAAGTACAGCATCTCCCGACCGACTAAATATTCCCTTACCTTCCGCCTCCTCTTGCCGCTCCTCATGCTCTAGACCAATAAAATAAGGCGAAGTATTCTTGATAATGCCCGTTGCCATAATTGACTGGATGACGAGAACTAGTGCAATCACTATAAAGATACTACGCGAGTTTGAAGATAGAAACCTCGTTAAGTGTTGCGCCATTTGATTTTCCTGTAGTTTATTTTTAGTCTTTGTTATGAGTGGTATGAGAACTGTTTTTTATCTTCATCCCAAAAACGAGCAGTAAACATGGTCGTGAATAATTTCAAATTAACAGCAGTTCTAGCTACCCCAATCCTTTCACCAAACTCTATTTGAACCTTCGGTAAATTATAATAAGGCACGGCTGGATTTAAGTGATGTATATGGTGGTAACCAATATTTGCGCTCGACCAATTTAATACTTTGCCAAAATCAATAAATGAAGAGATGTTCCCGCCTTTCCCATAATTGGCTTCAGGATATATATGCTGGACAAAGAACAAAAAGCCGCCTGCCGCGCCACTCAAGAAACAGGGTAAAATAATAACTAAAAATGCAATCTTAAAACTACAAAAATAGGTTAATGCAACGATATAACCAGCGTGAATAATGACGGGAAGAATAGATGTTTTCATTCTTCTCGGCTGATTGAAAAAGTTATATAAACTAATCCCCATAAAAATCGTAAAATAAGCAAATAAAATAACAAAAATTGGGTGTCTTAAAATATGATAGGTCGCTCGCTCACGATAATTTAAAACCTGATACTGTTTTCGCGTCAAGATAGGAATACCACCTGGGCTAACCGGCGTAAACTCTCCCAAATGACGGTGATGATATAAATGCGCAATCTTCCAAGAAGGTGCATCACTTACAGTCGTAGCTCGTGTAAATTGAATAAATATAAACGTTAAAATTGGGCTTTTTTTACCTAAAAAGTTACCATGGCTAAGCTCATGGAGTAAACAGAATGACCTGACTAATAACCCTGCCAAAAAAGTACTTGCCATTAAATTAACAGCGAATGAAATATCTAGCCCAATAACAGTACACACGAAGGCATATAATACGAGTACTACAAAAAGATCTTTTCGTTCTCGACGCAAATCCCTTCTTGTATAGCTTTTCATATCTTTAGTTAAAGAGCTCGTCACAACTTAAGCCGCCCTTTGCTTTAAAACTGCATCGAATTTAAACCGACCAATGACATTGTTCTCATGATCATATAAATCTACAGGTATCTCTAAACTCTTATTTCGCCAGCGCCCTTCCAACTCAGACTTAACATCTTCTATATTTGGCACCATAAAGATACCGTTAGATTTAAGTGGACGACTAATATCAAAACCACCCGATTTAATCATAAATTTAACAGGAAGCTTATTTAGGTATATTTCCGATAATAACGGAAAGGCAGCAGCGCATTCAGCGCCAGCCAGAATCGGAGCAAATGCCATTTGACGTAAATAATTTTGGTTGCGTTTATGGAAAGGGAGTTTGATACAAACTTTTTCATCACGATAAGCCAAAGAAATACCTAACAGAAATACCGTTGGCTGCTTCAACAAACAAAACATTTGAAACTGCGCTTTTCGAAATTCTAACATCGCATTCCGCTTATTGAGTTGGTTGCGAAATGCCTTAAACTTAATCATTTTCATATCTACTGTTTAAAAAATTGAATGGCACTCTTAAATAAATCATCAAGAGTCACCTGCTACTACGTTTTCAAGCACGCCAAACAGCAATATTTACATTACTTATTTGCCAATTTGAAAAACAACATTTATGCCAAAAGCATACAATTCAAGCAAAGGCGCAGGAAGATAACAGAATACGAAAGAAAATCATAAATATAATTAATGTTTATGATTGAACTTTGACAAACTTCAAAAATAGTTCACCAAGCAAGCAAAATGCACGTAATGTCTACCGCTATTTTTAATATCTTCCCCACTAAAATATTGGCGAATATTACTAAAATCTACTATTTATAATAGGCAAACTATTTTTAACACTATTCACCTTCAGGGAGTTAATAAAATTGGATTTCAATGATTACCTAACCATATTAGTAAAAAACGACGGTTCGGACTTATACCTAAGTACCGGCGCCCCTCCCTGCGCTAAATTCCACGGAAAACTTAAACCTATTGAAAAGACAACTTTAAGCCCCGGTGCGATAAAAGAGATTGCCTATGAAATGATGGATAAAAAGCAACAATTAGAGTTTGAAGACGAACTAGAAATGAACCTGGCTTATACCATTTCAGGCGTTGGTCGTTTCAGGGTAAATATTTTCAAACAGCGTAATGAAATTTCAATTGTCGCCAGAAACATAGTCACGGTAATCCCAAAAGTAGACGACCTGGGACTTCCGCCAGTATTAAAAGACATTATTATGGCGAAGCGCGGCTTAGTACTATTTGTTGGTGCGACAGGCTCAGGTAAATCAACCTCATTAGCCGCTTTAATTGACCATCGAAACACCAATAGCAGCGGCCATATAATCACCATAGAAGACCCTGTTGAATTTATTCACAAACATAAAAAAAGCATAATCAATCAACGAGAAGTAGGCGTCGATACGCGTAGTTTTGAGCAAGCACTCAAAAACACGCTAAGACAAGCACCTGATGTGATCTTAATTGGCGAAATTCGTGACAAAGAAACGATGGAACATGCGTTGGCTTTTGCTGAGACCGGCCATTTATGTATATCTACACTACACGCAAACAATGCCAACCAGGCGCTCGACCGTATCATCAATTTTTTCTCTGAAGAACGTCGAAACCAATTATTAACAGACTTGTCTCTCAACCTTAGAGCTTTTGTATCTCAGCGCTTAGTCGAAACGGTCGATAAAAAGAGAGCCGCTGCAATCGAGATTCTCTTGGGTACCCCCACCATTAGTGAGTTGATCATGCGAGGGGAAATTGAAGGCATTAAAGAAATAATGCAAAAGTCCGAAAATCTAGGCATGCAAACTTTTGACACCGCTTTATTCAGACTTTATATCGAAGGTCGGATTACCTTAGATGAAGCATTAAAGAATGCAGATTCAGCAAATAACTTACGACTAAGAATTAAGCTCCATAGCAAAGATAATGGTCTCGAAGAAGTGCAAGGCTCAAGCAACGCAGGTGACAAAGAAGATCAAAGTACTTCAAGTAGCTTTGGGGGCTTGTCTTTAAGTCTTGAAGAGAAAGATGAAGATCAAGAAGAAGAGCCGCCTACTTCTGGCCCCGCTGAATTTTAATCTTTCAATTTTTTTCCACAGAGTTGCATCACTATCTCTGTGGAAAGTTTTATCAACAGCACTCTTTACCAAGCTATCGAGCGAACTCACCCACCGCTAAAAACTGTCGAATTTGGCTTTGCACCTCATCACTAAAACGCATCAGCGCATGACCACTATTTACCAAAATAAAGTCATCCATTTCCGCTAACTTCATACTCTCAACTGAAACTGTGCCGTCATTTGGTTGCGGCAACCATGCATTCGGCCAGAAGCTCCAGTCGCGATACGCAGCGATTATACCAACAGGCTCATCAATTTCTCTTAATTTAGAAATAATGCCTTCCTGATTTGTCGATAAAGAAACACCTGCTGGGCCTACCACCCATTGATACCACCAACTTTCACCAAATTTTTCACTCAATTCTGAGCCTTGGTTTGGGGGGCTCAACATCACCACTCGACTACCGATCGGCAATGTATAACTTTGTAAAAATTGTCTTATTAGAATCCCCCCCATAGAATGAGAAACTAAATGAATTTTCTTAGCCCCTGTCAGAGAGCACTCTTCATAACTTTTTAATAAATACCCTTGAACCAGCTCCGGAATTTCTTCTTGGGTCGAAGGGTAATCAACACTCACTGTTTGATAACCATTATCCTCAAGGTCGTTTGCAATACTCCGCATCGCAAACCCACTCCGCCAAAGTCCGTGAACAAGCACCACACACTCCTTCTCTTCCAGAGTATGTGAAGCAAATATCAAGGCACTTTGTGTTGAGTTTACGGCACAACTTGCAAGCGCTAAGCTAAGCACAGCAACACTAAAAGCTTTGTAAAAATAACTTATCTTGATTATTCTTGACATCACAACCGCATCTAATTATAAATATGACCAACAGTCACCATATAAATCACTCTCCATGAAGTCAATGAATATATGAACTTAAACAAGAATTTTTTTGAGGCAAACTAGTGTGAGAAAGACGAGTGAGCTAATTTGGCAAGACACACAGCATCAAATTTTATTCGAACTCATTGACCAACTTAAAACTGTTGAAACAGGCTTAGATATATTCACTAAACTAGCCGACTATGCTGAATCACACTTCTCTCTAGAAGAGAGTTATATGCTAAAACTTAACTATCCTCGAACTGAGGAACATATCAGAGCGCATAATAAGTTTAGAGAAGAGCTAAATGCGATGACCCTTGATCAACACAAGTTTGACGAACAAGTAAGAGAGTCAATCTCTTTATTCTTACGTGAATGGTTAACACGTCATATCTTCGGTATCGATAAAGACTTTGAAGCGTTCGTCTTAAATTCTGACTATAAATAACAAATACAATAAGTTGATATTATGACTCAAATTAACAAACCTAATAAAACAATCATTATCCCACTGCCCCATCACGATTTCGACCCAACGGAAGTGGCAATACCTTGGCAGATTTTAAGTGAAAAAGGCGTAAAAGTGCTGTTTTCAACACCAGATGGAAAACCCGCTCAAGCAGATAGTATGATGCTTTCCGGTGAGGGACTGGACCCATGGGGTTGGATCCCTTTTATTAAGAAAATTCGTTTAATTGGTTTGATGCTACGTGCAGACAAAAGTGCAAGAAAAGCTTACCAAACTCTCTTACTAGACCCTCATTTTCAATCACCATGCAAGTACGAAGATCTTAAAGTAGAGAATTTTGATGGTTTGTTTTTACCGGGAGGTCACGCCCCTAGAATGAAGCCTTACCTCGAAAGCTCTAATTTGCAGGCTTTTGTGGCTGATTTTTTTGAGCATAAGAATACTAAAGGGCAGCATAAGCCAATTGCAGCTATTTGCCATGGTGTGGTCTTGGCTGCTCGCTCGATATCTAAAGACACTCAAAAATCAGTTCTTTATGGAAAAAAGACCACTGCATTAACATGGGATTTAGAAAATTCGGCTTGGAAGTTAACAAAATATTTTGCACGCTTTTGGGACTCAAGATATTACCGAACGTATATTGAAAAACCGAACGAACCAAAAGCATTCTGGAGCGTTGAGCAAGAAATAAAGCGTGCCTTAAAAAGTGAACATGATTTTTTAAAGGTACCAGCCCATAACCCTAATCATTTTCTTAAAACCTCAGGTATCGTCCGCGATAGTATCAATAATTCAAAACCAGCATGGGTGGTTCAAGATGGAAACTACCTCTCCGCACGCTGGCCAGGAGATGCGCATACTTTGGCTTTGAAATTCATATCTACATTAGCTTCTTGATAGAAGCTAAGCGCGAGTAATAGGAAAGGATAAAACCTCGTCAATCGACTCTGCGCCGACTTTAAGCATTAGCATTCGATCTAGACCTACAGCAACACCAGAACAGGCTGGCAACCCATGTGTCATCGCAGCAATAAGGTGTTCATCTGGAGGAATTTCGGGTAAGTCAATTTGACTTCGTTCAAGATTATCTTGTACAAAGCGCTTAGCTTGCTCGTCTGGGTCGGTTAATTCAAAATAACCGTTTGCTAATTCTATACCTTGAATATATAGCTCAAAGCGTTGCGCAACTGAATCACCTTGTGAAGATAAGCTTACTTGCGCCAATGATGCTTGACTAGGAGGATATTCATATAGGAAAAGAGGACGCTCCACCCCCAAATTAGGTTCAATGCAAATACTAAGAATAAGATTCAGGTAATCGTCTCGCGACATTTTAGGGCCGTAATACTCAGTCAGCTCTTGCGCCCTCAATGCAAGTTTATTATCCGAGATTTTAAAAGGGTCAATATCCACATAGCGTAAAAAAGCATCTCTATAGCTTAGACGTTCAGCCTTAGCCGCTCCTAAAATTTCAGTCGTGAGCAACTCAAGCTCTAGCATTAAGTCTTCTAATGAAAAGCCAGGTCGATACCATTCTAACATCGTAAACTCAGGGTTATGCTTTCGCCCTGTTTCACCATTTCGAAATGTTTTACAAATTTGATAAACAGCACCACTACCCGAAGCGAGCAGCCGTTTCATCGGAAATTCAGGAGAGGTTTGCAAATAATAAGGCTTTTCTTCACGCCCGATATGAGTTTTAACTTGGGCTTGAATGCTTTCTAATTGAGGATCTGTAGCAGTAGAAACACTTAATAAGGGCGTTTCTACTTCCAGCACATCACGCGCGACAAAAAAAGCCCGAATCTGCGTATAAAGCGCAGCCCGAGCTTTCAAATTTGATTGCGAACAACTCGCACGCCAAGCGCTCATTGTAAACTAACCACCAACAACAAGGTTTTTAATTAAACTTTAGCACGACTAACGTATTCATTTGTTCGTGTGTCTATTCGCAAGACCTCACCAATATTCACAAACAAAGGCACGTTCACCGTAGCTCCTGTTGAAAACGTTGCTGGCTTAGTACCACCTTGAGCCGTATCACCTTTTAGTCCTGGATCAGTTTCAACCACTTCCAACTCGATAAAATTTGGTGGCGTCACAATTAATGGAGCACCATTAAATAAGGTAACTACATAGCTTTCTTGCTCTTTCAACCACTTAGCACAGTCTGCAACCGCGTTCTCATCTGCAGCGTGCTGTTCAAACGAACCATCCGTCATCATGAAATGCCAAAACTCGCCATCCGTATAAAGATATTCCATGTCATATTCCATGACATCTGCACCTTCGAGTGATTCGTTTGACTTAAAAGTACGTTCCCAAATACGACCGGAGCGTAAATTACGTAGCTTAGTACGGCTAAATGCTTGACCTTTACCTGGTTTTACCAGTTCATTTGCAACCACTGCACACGGGTCACCATCCAACATTACTTTTAAACCGGAGCGCAAGTCGCTGGTAGAATAATTAGCCATATTTTCTCACCTAATGGGCATGTATCTTTGTATTGCCTTATCCAGCTGTAGCAGTGTAAATTAGCCTACTCAGATAAGATCCATTCAATTTAAGGCGCACATGATACATCTATCCACCATTCCTGTCGAAGATAAGACGGCGAAAGCGCCGAGCTGGAAAGAACTATTAAGCCAATCCAGACTCTCTACTCAAGCACTTCTTCAAGAAGTCGGCTTAGAAAATCACCCACTCGCCTCAAATTCAGCAGAATCATTATTTGAATTACGAGCACCAAAGCCTTATATCGAAAAAATTGAGTACGGTAATCCTAACGACCCACTGCTCTTGCAAGTACTACCCCAACAAGCAGAACATAATAAGGTTGAAGGCTTTTCTAGCGACCCTCTAGATGAAGCTGATTACTCGCCTATAAAGGGTTTGATTCACAAATATAAAAACAGAGTATTGCTGATTGCGAGTAGCACTTGCGTGATTAACTGTCGCTATTGTTTTAGGCGAAGCTTTCCTTACTCCGAACATCGTCAATCCAAGTCCGATTGGCAAGAAGCGCTGAATTATATTAGAAAAAACCAGCAAGTTTCAGAAGTAATATTAAGCGGTGGCGACCCATTAATACACAATAATGATTACTTGTTCTGGTTATTAAAAGAGATAGACCAAATCTCTCATGTAACTCGAATCAGAATTCATTCACGCCTAATTGTGTCGTTACCTCAACGTATTGATGCCGGCTTTCTACAATCGCTTGATCAGCTAAATAAAGCCATAATAATTGTGATGCACAGTAATCATGCCAATGAACTAGGCGATGAGCTAGCTGCCGCCACACAACATTTAAACGAAAAAAACGTTACCCTATTAAATCAATCCGTCCTTTTACGCTCAGTTAATGATAAAGCAGAAACACTTGCTCAACTCAGCGAAGCGCTTTTTGATATTGGTGTTTTACCGTATTATCTATTTATTTTAGATAGAATAGCCGGTGCCGCTCACTTTGAAGTCCCAATACCTGAAGCTAAGGCTATCCACAAAGAACTTCAAGCTTCTCTTCCCGGTTATTTAGTACCTAAATTAGCCATTGAAATTCCTGGACAAAAATCAAAAACCTCAATTAGCCACCATATTGACGAAGCAATTTTTCCTTAAGCCTATCCCCCTATTATAAATTTTTCTTAAGATTATGCTTTCAAGTTCAAGACATTATTGTAATCCCTGCTATGCTATTTATAAG
>Ga0105350_10001732_pt1 | contig 13532 bp, 9 predicted proteins | sample EN1Hudsemesocosm_FD_83506 | JGI IMG/M metagenome (GOLD analysis project Ga0105350, IMG submission 83506) | Methane-oxidizing microbial communities from mesocosms in the Hudson Canyon - EN1E Hudson Canyon | ecosystem: Environmental > Aquatic > Marine > Cold seeps | place: Hudson Canyon... | reverse complement strand
GTGTAAGTTGTGATAAAGATAATAATACCCTTACAATTTCTGATAACGGTATTGGTATGACACATGACCAAATCGTTGATCATTTAGGAACAATAGCAAAATCTGGCACTGCTGAGTTTTTCTCTCAGCTTTCTGGTGATCAAGCTTCAGATTCTCAACTTATTGGTCAATTTGGTGTCGGTTTTTATTCAGCATTCATCGTTGCGGATTCAGTGACTGTGCGTTCTCGTGGAGCCGGAGTTTCTGCATCTGAAGGTGTTGAATGGTCAAGTGCTGGTGAAGGTGAATTTACAACCGCTAATATTGAAAAAGCAAATCGTGGTACTGATATCATTCTTCATTTAAAAGAAGAAGAAAAAGAATTTGCTGATGATTGGCGTTTAAAGTCTATTGTTACTAAGTACTCTGATCATATTTCAGTTTCTGTTGAAATGTTAACGCCAGAAGTACCAGCTGTTGAAGCTGTTGCAGAAGTTAAAGATGCTGAAGACAAAGTAACTACGCATGCTGTTGAAGCGCGTGATGCTGTTCCTGCGTTATGGGAACCTGTAAATAAAGCAACGGCACTTTGGACACGTGAAAAGTCAGATGTTTCTGATGAAGAATATAAAGAGTTCTATAAGCATGTATCACATGACTTTGGCGACCCTCTTTTATGGGAACATAATAAAGTAGAAGGTAAAACTGAATACACTTCATTACTTTATATTCCAAGTAAAGCACCGTTCGACATGCATAACCGTGAAAAGCAGCATGGTTTAAAGCTATTTGTTCAACGCGTATTCATAATGGATGACGCAGAACAGTTTATGCCAACGTATTTACGTTTTGTAAAAGGTTTATTAGATTCAAACGATTTACCATTGAACGTTTCTCGTGAAATATTACAAGATAATAAAATTACGCAAGCAATCCGTAAAGGGTGTACTAAACGTGTTCTTAAAATGCTTGAGAAATTAGGCAAAAAAGATGAAGAGCAGTATCAAGTCTTTTGGAATGAATTTGGCCAAGTTTTAAAAGAAGGCCCAGCTGAAGATAACGCTAATAAAGAACAAGTAGCTAATTTATTACGTTTTGCTTCAACGGAAAATGATACAGCTGTTCAAAGTGTTTCCATTCCAGCTTATGTAGAACGTATGAAAGAAGGTCAAGATAAAATTTATTACGTTGTTGCCGATAGCTTTGAAGCCGCAAAAAACAGCCCTCACTTAGAAGTATTCCGCAAGAAAGGCATTGAAGTATTATTAATGTCAGACCGTATTGATGAATGGTTAGTAAGTCACTTAACTGAAGTCGATGGGAAGCAATTACAATCAGTTACTCGTGGCGGTTTAGACCTTGGCGATATGGACGATGAAGAAACTAAACAAGCACAAGAAAAACTTGAGCAAGAGTTTGACTCTGTTGTAACTCGTATTAAAGCTTCTCTTGAAGGTAAAGTTAAAGATGTTAAGTTATCTCAACGTTTAACTGACTCTCCAGCTTGTATCGTGGCTGATGAACACGACATGAGTAGCCAGATGATGAAGCTTATGCAATCTGTAGGTCAAGAAGTACCAGATTCACTACCTATTTTTGAAATAAATGGTGAGCATGAATTAGTTAAACATGTAGCTGATGAAACTGACGATGAAAAATTCAACCAGTGGACTGAAGTATTGTTTGAACAAGCAATGTTAGCTGAGCGCGGAAGTTTAAAAGACCCAGCTAGTTTTGTTGCACGCTTAAATAAATTAATGCTAAGTCTGACTAAATAATTTTTAACATTTTTTAGTTTTGATATAGAAAAGGGGCTGATGCCCCTTTTTTGTATTTATTTTTCTACATTTTATTGATTTCTTTATTTAAAATTGAGAACAGCTGTTCAACATTTTACACCCATGACTCAATGATTGATTGTTACCTTTAACAATCATTACAACAGGAAAGTAAGTATCTCTCCTTGTTTGTCTTTAATATCCTCAAACAAAAAATTTAAAAGAATGAAGTAGATGTTTTTGTCTGCGGGGATAAATTGTTTATTTAATTATTTAGCTAGGATAGGGACAGTAAAACATTATTCCCCATGGTTGCGCAGGTTGTTGAAAAATTAATTTTAGCGAATACAAAAAATCGACTTCGCGGATTGTATCGCACGATCTTCTTTGTAGGGATGCCATTCAATCTTAGGCGTATATAAAGTTGCTGAAATAGTTATGAATAGGCTTGGTAATATAATAATCGCGGCAATTATAGCGATTAAAGTTTTCACCATTATATATCCAAAGTACATATACAAGTAAGACCTACAGTAACGAACTATACATTTAATAAATGCATTAAATTATTGAATGTTAATAATGCTTATCAAGATCAACTCCACGATAGGAAGTTCGTTATGAATTAATAACTCATTTGTTAAAAATCAATTTATCAACAATACTTCATCATATGAAATCACTTACCTTCAATCAGTTGCAATTACGTGTACTTGCATTGCTTTTTATATTGTTTACAAGTGCACTCGTTGGATATAGATATTTTATAGAGCTACCTAAGCTTGAGCGAAGCGTTTCATTACTTGCAGAAAGAGAGCTCGATATTTTAAGCTTCAGCATCGAAAATATGATGAAGAATACCTCAAAAACAAATTATGATTATGCAGTTTGGACATCAACTTATGACTTCATGCATAACAAAAACCAGAATTACCTCGATGAAAATTTAGTGGATAATACTTTTCATAGCCTAGGAATAGATGGCATTTATTTTGTAAACGACAATCTAAATCTTGTTTTTGGCCGAGGGTTAAACCACAAAACGGGAAAACCTTTGATCTTTTCTTTTTATGACTTCAAAAAATTCCCTAATAATTTAGCCATGCTCCCTGTTCCTACAAATGAAAAGGGAACACCTCAAACAGTTGGATTTTTAACAACTCAAAATGGTCCCGCTATATACAGTGTCAATCAAATAAGAACTTCTGATCAGAACGGTGAACATCGTGGTTTTTTCATTTCAATCAAGCTTATAGGAAATGAATTTACAGAGGATTTGAGTAAATACACACGGACTAAAGTTTCATTTAGTACTCTTGCTAAAACTGTGAATTTAAAGAAATTACCGCTTTGGTCTGAAAAAGCTTCTGTGAAAAAAGTTAATGTTTTCAGTCAAGTGTTAATTAAAGATATGAACTCTGATCCTGTAGCCGTTCTGAAAATGAGACACAGTGTAGGAAAAATGCCAAACTTAGTTAATCAGAAAAGTCTAATATTTATTACATTGCTCAGTTTTTTGTTCTATATCATTTATCGACTTATCTCTATCACTATTATTATCCCTGTAAAAAAGCTAGCTCGGGATATTAAAATGTTGGATGAAAAAAATCAACATAGTCAATTAAGTGAGAATTTTACTGTAAAAGAACTTATTACCGTATCAAAAAATGTGAATGAACTTATGTTTACTGTTCAAAAACAAAACGAATTATTAGCGAAACAAGTGATTACAGATCCGCTCACTCAAATTATGAATCGGCATGGTCTTAAAACAGAATTAGACGATTACCAAGAACGATGCGTTCGGTTAAAAGTTGGTTTTATTGTTGTGATGTGTGATGTTGATTACTTCAAAAATTATAATGATTCTCTTGGTCATATGAAAGGTGATGAAACGCTGTTTGAAATAGCACAAGCATTAGATAAACAATGTCATCGGTCTACTGAAGTATGCGCTCGATTTGGTGGAGAAGAATTTATTCTTTTGTTTAGTGAAATGTCTGAGCAAGATTTAAAGAAAAAAATGCATAGTATTATAAGAACAATGGAAATACACCACTTTCCTCATCCAAAATCACCTACTGCCGCACATGTTACATTGAGCATGGGAGCTACGATCGTGCTTCACACTGACGTTGTCGATTTTTCGTTACCTATTAATGAAATAATAAAAACGGCTGATAAGGCACTTTATCAGGCAAAAGCTTTGGGTCGAAATTGTTTTGTAATAAATTACTTTTCAACGAATAAATTGGGACTGTGCTAATTTAATCAATCAGTAAAAAGTAAAGATGATAGCTCTTGTCAAGTTAAGGTATTACATTAGCTTAAAGACTTAATAACAAGTGAATGAAATACTATCTATTTAACAATAATAGCCTATATTACATATTGTTAAATTATATTTATCAGTAGATTAAAGAAGGATTTTTTGTGAAAACTGGCAGTGATATACATATTCTAATCGTGGATGACGTTTCAGATAACATTCAAGTCGCAATGAATATACTTAAGGAAGAAAGTTATACATTTTCTTTTGCTTCTGATGGCCAAGAGGCAATTGATTTAATTTCTACAGATACAGTAGTTTTCGATTTAATTTTACTTGATATCATGATGCCTAAAATTAATGGTTATGATGTTTGCTCAGCCATAAAAAAAATGGATCACGCTAAAGAAACGCCGGTGATTTTTTTAACCGCTAAAGCTGATGCAGACGCTATCGCGAAAGGGTTTGAAGTAGGTGTTGATTATATTGTTAAGCCTTTTCATGCTAATGAATTATTAGCGCGTGTAAAAACCCACATTGAGTTATCTGAATCTAAGAAACAGTTAAAAAAGCATGCCGTTGAAGTTGAGAATAAGGCTGCGCTGCAGGCTGTTCGATTAGCATTAGAGATTGAAGAAAACCAATGTGAAATGATTTATATTTTAATGGAAGTTATGGAGTCAACTTCTGATGAAACAGGTCAACATATCAGGCGTGTTGCTGAAACAAGTAAATTACTTGCGCAAAAAACACCTTATTTAAGCGAAGAAGAAGTTAACATTATCTTTTTAGCCTCACCTATGCATGATATTGGTAAGATCGCTATTCCTAAAGAAATTCTTCATAAACCGGGCAAACTCACGGATGAAGAAATGACAATTATGAAGACACATGCAGAAAAAGGGGCTGCATTGTTGAAAAACTCAAAACGTCGACTTACCGCATCAGCCTCAATTATTGCTCATCAACATCATGAAAAATGGGATGGCTCAGGTTATCCTAATGGACTAAAAGGAGATGATATCCATATATTTGGTCGGATTGTTGCTCTCGCAGATGTTTTCGATGCACTTACTCATAAACGCCAATATAAAGATGCTTGGACGATAAACGATGCCATTGATTATATTAAAGAAAATAGTGGTTCACACTTTGACCCATCTTTAGTCAAAATCCTTGTTGATAACCTTCCTGAATTTTTAGACATTATGAAAATATAAAATGCTTATTCGTTTTGTCTTTTATTTCAATTTTCTGATTAGTCTGGCTTTTATATCTGGTCAAGTAAAAGCACAGAATCATGAATATGTCGCATTATCCAATGTAGAGCAACGCTGGTTAGTGGAAAATAAAGAGATAATTTTAGGTGTAAGTCCAGATTGGAAACCATTCAATTTTTTGGAACAACAAGGTAACTCTCAAGAAATAGCTAATGATTACCTAAAACTAATTTCCAAATATACAGGGTTAAAATACCGCGTTATTTCCGATGACTGGCAGAATAATCTTCATAAAATAAAAAATAATGAGATCCATATTTTGGGATCTGTTTATAAAACAGAAGAAAGAACAACCTACCTTGATTTTTCAGCACCTTATTTTGAAACTTTAGATTACTTTTTTATTATAGATAATTTAACGGTTAACTCGGTTACAGATCTCGAAGGTAAACGCTTGGCTTTACCAAAAGACTATGTCTATCGAGACTTAATAATAAAGCACTTTCCTAAGATAGTCATTCTTGAGGTAAATAATTCAGCCGATGCTCTTAATGCGGTATTAGAGAATAGGGCTGATATTTTATTTGATACCAATGGAACGCTTGTTCATACCTTAGAGATGGAAAGCATAACATCTATCATTCCTTTCAAAACCTCCCGTCATTCAGTAGAAAATCCAATTCATATTGTGGTTAACAAGACCAACCCTGTATTAGCAAGTATCATTCAAAAAGGCTTAGACGCTATAAAGCCTTCAGAGCATAAAGCGCTACTTGAAACGTGGTTAATTACAAAAGAATCAAAAGTTTCATTAACCAAAGACAGTGTATTTGAATTATCTCGTGAGCAAATAAAATGGATCAACGAACATCCAGTTATCAATGTTGCTGGAGATAATGCATGGGCACCATTCGAATTTAGCAATGAACAAGGTTTTCATGATGGTTTAGGGCATGATTTATTACTCTCCATTGCAGAATTAACAGGGATAAAATTTGATTACTCAACTGATGTTTGGGACAAATCGCTTTCAAAGGTCAAAAATAAAGAAAAAGACCTACTTGTTGCCATTTTTAAAACCGACAAAAGGGCGAGAGACTTACTTTATTCTCAACCATATACAAATTTGTTAAATTATTTTTTCATCCGTAATAACATAAAAATTACAGAAATAAATGATTTGAATGGGTTAAGGCTTGCCATCATTCGTGACAGTGCGATGGAGGCTGAAATTAAAGAAAGATTGCCTCAATTACGTTTTATTTATATTGAATCTCCTGAGCAGGCAATAGATTATATTATTGAAGATAAAGCTGATGTTCTTTATGACTCACATGCCGTGATTAATTTCTTCCTTAATAAGAAAGCAGTCACAAATATCATACCTTTTAAAACGTTTCCAAATGCTCCTATTAGAGAGTTGCATATCGCTGTAAGAGATGACTATAAGCTATTAATTAGTATCATTGATAAGGCACTTATCCATTTAGAAAAAACGAAACTTCAAACGCTCTTAGATAAATGGCTGATTAATCAATCGACATTTGATGAACCTCGAATTTTATTAACACAAAAAGAAAAAGAGTGGCTTCTTAAAAATAACCATTTTACTTTTGTTGCAGATCCACAGTGGATGCCTTTTGAGTCGGTTGACCAAAAAAACAAACACAGCGGAATTATTCCAACTTATCTTGATATTATCGAGAAAACACTAAACATTACTTTTGAACTTATTCCAACAAAAAATTGGCAACAAAGCAGTGATTATTTACAAAATAACAAAGTCAATTTGGGCTCAGCTTCAAGCTCTTACACACCTTTTAATAATCTGTCATTTACAGACAACTATATTAGTAGCCCATTTGTTTTTATCATGCGAAATGAAGATAGATATATCGATAAAATTAGCCAAATATTACACAAAAACATTACGCTAATTAGCGACTACTCAAGTACAAATAGCTTAATTGAACGATTTCCGAACAAACAATTTCAATTCGTGAATTCAGCTGAACAAGGGTTAGAAGATTTATCTTTGGGGAAAACTGATGTATTTATCTCCTCATTAGCGCAAGCCAATTATGTTATTGCAGAACAGGGGTATAAAGCGCTAAGAGTTGTAGGGAAAACTGAATATAGTTTAGATGTCAGTTTTGTCTTACAACCAGAGCTTCAAATGCTAATACCTATGATTAATAAGGTCATTGCAAATGTCAGTACCACTGAGAAACAAAAAATATTAGATAAGTGGGGGGATAAGAAACTACTCGTAAAAACAGATTATCAATTAATTTTCTTAATTATTGCTATTGCTAGTGTTGTTTTACTCATTATTTTTATTTGGAATCGCCAGCTTAAACAAGAAGTTATTTTAAGAACTAAAACGGAGCTTTCACTTAAACAAAGTGAAAGAAACCTCGCTGTTGTCATAGATAATATTCCTATCATTATCTATGTCACTGATATAAAAACCAATAAATTGCTCATGGTAAACGAAAATGCAATAAAAGAATTAGCCATTGATGTTTGTCACGATAAAAAACCAATTTCAACTGAACATGATTTTTACAAAGTTGATTTTTTTGAAGCGTCTGATAAACAAGTTCAGATAACCACGCGTGATAATAAAGTCATTGATGCGCTCTTATCTGTTAAACAAATCAGATATCAAAATACCAATGCGCAATTACATATTATCGTTAATTTGAATGAACGTGTTTTGATGGAGCGAGATTTAGAGATCGCAAAAAATATTGCCGAGTCGGCCAATAAAGCGAAATCAGAATTTCTAGCGAATATGAGCCATGAAATACGTACTCCAATGAATGCCATTATTGGTTTCACTGAATTACTTTATGAGCAAATTCAAGATAATAAACTCAAATCATTTGTTAAAACTATCAAGTCTGCGGGTAACTCATTATTACTGCTTATTAATGACATTCTCGATTTATCCAAAATAGAAGCAGGTAAACTTTCTATCGAGAAAGAGGTCTGTAACCCTCATAATATTTTTGAAGACATTAGTAATGTGTTTATGATGAATGTACGCAACAAAGACCTCGATTTTATGCTTGATGTAGACGAAAAAATACCGCATTCATTGTTGCTTGACTCCACTCGTATTAGACAAGTTTTATTTAATCTTGTTGGTAATGCTGTTAAGTTTACTGACACAGGCACTATTACTTTGAGAGCAGTAGCTGAAAATAAAAATGTGATACATAGTACTGTAGATTTAAAAATTGACGTTGAAGATACCGGCATTGGCATTGATAAAGATCAAATAGATTACATTTTTGAAAGTTTCCAGCAACAAGAGGGCCAAAGCGTTAGGAAATATGGCGGAACGGGCCTCGGGCTAACTATTAGCAAACGTTTGACCGAATTGATGAACGGTAAAATATCAGTTAATAGCACTCCTAACAAAGGTTCTTGCTTTTCTATATATCTAAAATCTGTAGATATTTCCTCTATCGACATTGCTAGCACTTATCAGGTAAACGTAAACAAGCGAAGTATCATCAAGTTCGATGATTGCAACGTGTTGATTGTTGACGATGTAAAAAATAACCGTAAATTGCTCACCGAAATATTTAAAAGTTTACATATAAATTATCAAGAAGCATGCAATGGTAAGGAAGCGGTTGAACGTGCTAAAAAAAATGATTTCGACCTTATTATTATGGACATTCGCATGCCAGAAATGGATGGCTACGAAGCTGCAAATATTATTAATAAGGCACAACCAGGTTTGCCCATTGTTGCCTTAACCGCTTCAGTTATGCGTGATGATTACGAAAGACAGCGAAGGGAAAATTTCTCTGGTTATCTCCGTAAACCTGTACTTCAACAAGAATTGATTACTGAATTACAAAAGCATTTAGAGTATACCGAAGTAGAACAAAGTGAACTTAATGACAGTGATAAGTTAATATTTTCATTACCTCTAATAAGTCTATTACGAAATAAACATTTGCTTATGTGTCGCGAACTTAAACAAAGCAATAACTTAACGGGTATTTCTGCATTTGCACATGACTTGCAAAATATTGCAGGGAGTCAGCAATCAGCCTCTCTTGCAGACTTTTCAAACCAGCTTATTCAGGCGACTGACATTTTTGATATTGTTTCTATTAAGGCGTTACTTAATCAATTCATTGAACTTTGTGAGGACTAGGCCATTTCAGAGTGTTGTAAATCGAAATTGAGTGATCTTTCAAGTAAAGGATAAATTAACAAGTAGAGCCAGTAAATATGGGGATAAACTTAGTTGAACAATTACTATGTATGCCTATAAGTTTTAGTGATTTATTTCCTAATTGGTTGTTAAAGTACTTGAGACCCATAGACTTTAGTCTGAAAAAGACATTTTAAGCCCATTTTTTGTTGATTGAGTGGTAATGCTACTTGTTTGACTACAACTGAACTTGTATAGTGTTGCACACTCAAATAAATACTCATTTGGCTGTTATATTGACGGTATGTTGTTAACAAGTACAACAGCCCAATTAGTATATTAATCATATAAGGCAATATTTTTATGCGCATTATTTTATTAGGTGCCCCAGGCGCTGGCAAAGGCACTCAAGCACAGTTTCTAATGGCGAAATTTGGTATTCCACAAATTTCAACAGGCGATATGTTACGTGCAGCGATCAAAGCTGGTACTGAACTCGGTAACAAAGCTAAAGCGGTTATGGATGCAGGGCAATTGGTTTCTGATGATTTAATTATTGGCTTAGTGAAAGAACGTATTGCTCAAGATGACTGTAAAGCAGGTTTCTTACTTGACGGCTTTCCTCGTACAATCCCACAAGCTGATGCGATGAAAGATAACAAAGTATCTGTTGATAGTGTTATTGAATTTGATGTACCTGATGAAGTTATTGTTAATCGTATGAGTGGTCGTCGTGTTCATGCTGGATCAGGTCGTGTATATCACTTAGTTTATAACCCGCCTAAAGTTGAAGGTAAAGATGACGATACCGGTGATAACCTATCAATTCGTCCTGATGACGAAGAAGCAACAGTTCGTAAGCGTTTAGGAATTTATCACGAACAAACTAAGCCATTAGTTTCATATTACCAAAATGAAGCGAAAGCAGGCGCATGTTCATACTTAACAATTGATGGTACTAAGCCAGTTGAAGAAGTTAGTGCATTAATAGAACAAGAATTGAGTTAAGTGCTATAGCACTTTGTTTAATTTCATAAATAATATTATAAAGTTCGCTTAGGCGAACTTTTTTGTTTACCCCCCTTTAAATAACCTTCTTTGACTCTTTTCCCTAAATAATTACCTTTTCGACACTATTAAAATCTATTATTAACAGTAAACTATTACCCTCATATATAAATATAAGAGAAATTTAATGGAATTCAATTTATCTATAACAGGCCTTTATGCTAGTTTGTTAGGGCTTTTGTTTGTTGGTTTAGCAATTAATATTATACGTCTGCGTTTGCAATTTAAAGTAGGTATTGGTGATGGCGGCAATGAAGCCTTAGGAAAAGCTATTCGTGTGCATGGAAATTTCGCTGAATATATTCCTATTGCATTATTGATGTTAGCAGCTTATGAAATCAATGGAGCAAGTCCAATATGGTTGCATGGTTTGGGAGCTACTTTATTTATTGGACGTGTTCTCCATGCCATAGGATTATCCAAAACAACAGGAACTTCTAAACAGCGTCAAATAGGAATGTTATCGATTTTTCTTGTTATTATAGTTTTAGCGGTTGAAAATATACGTTTATTTATCAGTTAACCGTAATTTAAAGTGTTTTTTGTAACATGGCGATGTGTGGAATGTTATCTTCCAAGTACATATCAGATACCCGCTCAAAGCCATGTCGATTATAAAAACCTTCAAGATGTTCCTGTGCTGATATTTTAACTTTTTGTTCAGGAAAATTCTGCTTGCAAAGGGTTAACGCTTCAGCCATTAATTGATGTCCTAAGCCAGTTCCCCTTGCATGAACAGCAATGATTACACGGCCAATAGCTATGTATTCATCATAACTTTGACCTTTTGCTAAAATACGTAGATAACCTGCAATCTTACCTTCTGTATAACAAAAAAGATGTATGGTTTCTTTATGTCGGTCAATATCATCCAAATCAGGATAAAAACACGTTTGTTCTACGACAAATACATCAATACGAAGTTTTAATATTTCGTATAGTTCATCTATGTTGAGCTCTTTAAACGTTTTTACTTGCCAATCTATATTCATCGATAAATACCTATGTGAAATATTTTTTTTGTTATTTACTATAAGGTAACGTCAATAAAGATTATGCCTGTTGGCGCAGTACCTGCAAGTAACCTTGATAGCTTTTACTTTCTAAGTAATCTGTAATTTCTTTACTATACTCAAAGATATTTATTTGAGGGAATTCAATATACATTGTTTCTCTTAACGATAAATCATCGAGAAATAAAATATAGCCTAAGGGTAAGTATCTTGTTGAAAAGTTATTTTTAAAAATTGTCGTCCGAATTTCAGACGCTTTATAATATTCTTTGCAGCCAAAGTTTTTTTCCAGATTGGGAAGCAGTTTTGTGCCGTAACGTTTGATTGACCAGTATTTAAACATTGCTATTCCTTAGCAGTTTTTATCATCCATTTTATGGTGGAAAAATATACGTTAATCTATAGTAATGTCAATAATTTTAACGACTAACTTAAGTTTTATATTGGATACAATAAGGGCTGTAGCGAATATTTTAGTGATGAGGTAAGTACTATTTCACGTTTAATACTTTAATCTTTTTACGATCTATAAAAAATCCAGCCTCAGTAAATGCTCGCTTAATCATATTTTTATCTCGTAACTTATCGAGTCCAATATTTATGGCGAGTAATGCAGCTTTACCCAGAGGGTGTTTGGCACTAATAACAAAATGACGACTGTCTTTTAGTTCGATACCAATATTAGGTACAGGTACTAAATGAATTTTTTCCATGTTAAATGATTGATCTGGTGTTGAATTGAAAGACATTAATAAAAAATCTATCCAACCTAAGCTAACCATTCTAGCTTGACTTAACCACTCGTCTTCTTGAATAAGATCTTTCAAAGGTAAAGCTTGTAATGTTTGCCAGTCAGTTCGCCATTTTTGTGTGGATACCGCGCTAAAATTGATTAAATCATTCAATTCTTTAATGGCTAAAACCGCTTTATTATTAGGGTTAGTATATATACCAGCAATATATTCTCCTTTTCTAATAACTGGCGCTGAAATATAAACACTGTCATTTAATGCTTCTGCATCAGATAACCAATAGGTATCAAAACTGATCAATAAACGGCCAGACTCTAACATTTTAGTGTTCCGAAAATTTAGTTTTCCGGCGGCGTATGTAAATTCATGCTGAAAATCACCTATTTTTAACGCTTGTTGCGCTATGATCATATCGACAACATCTCGGCGAATGTTTTTTCCTGAGAAGTTTGTAATAGTATGTACGTCACGATCATCTACAAACTTAATATAATCATCGTAAACATCATCACGTATGAAAATTAATATGTCTTCAGCTTTTGAAAATGAGCTATATAGGAGACTCTGTAACAAGAGTATAGGGATAAGAAAAGTTGTTAATTTGATAAAGAGTTTTAACATTATATTGCTCAACTATCTTATAGTTGCCAAGTGTAAAAATCCTTTTCGTATTTATGAGTAAATTACTTATCAGTAATCATTAATTTAGTATAGCTACTTAGCTCAGAAAAGTAAGTGGTATATAAAGTCTCTTATAAACTACCTACCTTTCTAATATTTCTGAGCTATTTATTATGGCGTTTTTGTAGAACAGCCATAACTTCTGACATTTCAATATTTTGATCTTGAAGTAAAACAAGCGTGTGATAAAACAAATCAGCACATTCACCTAATAAATCTTCTTTCGTTTCAGCTACGGCGGCAAGGGCAACTTCCACGCCTTCTTCACCTACTTTCTGAGCTATCTTAGTTGTGCCTCGAGAGAATAAGTGAGCAGTATAACTTTTCTCTGGGTCATCACCTTTACGACTAGCAATGACTTGCTCTAATTCACTGAGAAAATTTTTCTGGGTCAACTTTTGTTCAGGGAAACAAGATTCAGTGCCAAGATGACAACTAGGACCAATAGGTCGACATGCAATAAGCAAGCTGTCGTTATCACAATCGGTTAAAACTTCACTGACATTCAGAAAATTTCCTGACGTTTCGCCCTTTACCCACAATGCTTGTTTAGATCGGCTAAAAAAAGTTGCTTTGCCTGACGTTAATGTTT
>Ga0105350_10001731_pt1 | contig 13535 bp, 14 predicted proteins | sample EN1Hudsemesocosm_FD_83506 | JGI IMG/M metagenome (GOLD analysis project Ga0105350, IMG submission 83506) | Methane-oxidizing microbial communities from mesocosms in the Hudson Canyon - EN1E Hudson Canyon | ecosystem: Environmental > Aquatic > Marine > Cold seeps | place: Hudson Canyon... | reverse complement strand
ATTTGGATTACCAAAGCCCTAATGACTTTGAAAGACAAAACAATGAATTACAAAAAGTAGCTTAACTGGGGTGGTCGTTTTAGGTTGACCACGTCATGTTGCAAATCAACAAGCTAATTATTAAGAAACCTATTATTCGTCAAAATATAAAGTACATTTAGAAACTCACTGAACTACTCAGTGAGCATTAGTCTTTAGTGTTTGATCGTATTGAAAGCTGTTTCGCCCCAGCCCACTAGGACTGAATTCTCAAACACAAGTGGAGTACATTCGTTCTTTGTTGTGACGCCATCACCGTCGATACGTTGGGTACGGTAATATAAAACTTGGTATGTATCGTTGTCTTTAGTATAAAACTCATTAAAATCTGCAATCCCCATGCGATTGAGAATTTCGTCATAACTTACGTCTTGCTGTAATCGCGAAATGTGTTTTCGGTTTTTCTGTTCTTTATCTTGCCAGTCAGAATGATGACCATATTCTCCATCACCGCCTACAGAAATAACACATCCACTTAACCCTAGTGATAATCCAAATAATGCGGCCACTGCTAACTTGTTCATTGGTAACTCCATAATATTTTTATTTTAAGAAAGGACTAAAGATAGTCAATTTGACATTGTGTATTCAAATTTGAGGCCAACACGTTAACCATATGTTTTATATAAACTTATGGTGATTACGAGAAGAAGTGTTTAAAATGAAACTAGTGATTTATACAAGTTTTAGGAGTTTTGACCAACCAAATGAGCAATATCGACTATATTGTCAACCTGTGTGTTGACATATCAGAGCAGAGTAAAACGCCTTCCGTAGCGTTAGTTAGGAATATGTCTCAGCGCCCACTTGCCATTCCCGAAGTGATTAAAGGTTTACAAAAGTGGAAATCCAACCCGACTTCCCGCCCTAAAACCCAAAACAAACAAATAAATACTATGTCAGAGACCAACCAATCGTTGCAACAACGAGTTGCGCAACTCGAAGCTCAAGTAGCGACGATAAAGATAGAATTGGCCAATATTTCAGATAAAAATAATCCTTAAACATTTCCAAGATACGGCTGTAAGGACTGAATAAAGTGAGTTAAATTAGGCGCCACAACTTCCTTAGGTATAAGTCCAACCTGCTCTAACATCACTTCGCCACTGGTGTTATTTACTGTAATGATAAAATCATCTTCATCAGTTAACGCAATAAAGAGAGTTTCTGGTTGCGTCAACCTTCTTTTCATTAATATATGACCTATCAAGTTTTGTTGTAATCGTTCAAAATCGCCCTGATTCCATGGCTGCAATAATTGTAGATTACCTTTGTTTGTCTTGGCGTTTAAATTATCACTCCAGTAAGCCGAATAAAAACTGATAACATCTTCATGAATTTTCATCTCTAGAGCTGTTTCTAAATCACTAAAATTAGATGCTAAAGAGCGTTTAACTGGTTGCCAGTTAACACTATCACCCGTAACACTAGATTTTTCATAACATTCTGAAGGCCAGTCGCTGTCATATTCCACGACTAACATTTCTGGATTTTGTTTAGCAGCCATTACATATTTTTGCACAAATTCATCTAATGCGGCGGTCACTTGTTCACTCATCAATACTCTCTTTCAATAACACCTTTTAGCCGGCTAATTTAACATCATTAGGGAAAAATGGTATCTCAAGGTTTTGACTAACCGAGTCATGGGGTAAACTGATTAAAATATCCTATGTAAAACAACAAACGAGGCACAGTGAGCGAAATAATTGATAAACAAACAACGCTTGCCAAATTAAGTTTAGGTAAGGCGACTGAGTACCGAGAAATATACACACCAGGTTTGTTGCAAGCCGTTCCCAGGAGTATGAACAGAGTAGAACTAAATTTAACGACTAATTTGCCTTTTTCTGGGACAGATCGATGGAATGGTTACGAATTATCTTGGCTAAACCCTAAGGGTAAACCTGAAGTAGCCATCATGCGCTGTGAAGTACCCGCTACATCTCCAAACTTAATCGAATCCAAATCATTTAAACTATATTTAAATAGCTTTAATCAAAGTCACTTTAACTCCTTCAAATCTGTCACAGAAGCGTTAACAAAAGACTTATCTCAATGTGCAGGAGAAGAGGTTAAGGTAATGATATTCAAAGCTGCAGAATTCTCTCAAATGCAGATTAAAAGTTTCGATTCTGTATCTATCGACGACTTAGATATTGAAGTAAAAGAATACCAACTTAATCCGTCTAATTTAACCACTAGTAGCGAGTTTGTTGAAGAAACGTTGAGCAGTGATTTGCTTAAATCAAATTGTCTGATTACCAATCAACCAGACTGGGGAAGTGTTTGTATTCGTTATCAAGGACGACAAATAAACCATGAAGGGTTATTACGATACCTAATATCATTTAGACAACATAATGAGTTTCATGAACAATGTGTTGAACGTATATTTTGTGACATCATGACTAATTGTAAACCCAATAAATTAACCGTATATGCAAGATATACTCGACGTGGCGGACTTGATATCAATCCGTTTAGAAGCAATTTTGAAAAAATTTATAACGAGGTTCGATTGGCTAGACAGTAATCCGAGCTAAGTTCACAAAAACAACGTTAAAAAGTCAGGTGATTATGCACAAAATTCAACTCAATCCTTTAGGCGCAATGAGTCAATTATCTCAGCTAGAAGTTAACTTACTTAGCGAATCTACAGATAGTGACTTATACAAGTTATTTCGAAATTGCTGTTTGGCTGTTTTATATAGTGGAGCCGAAATAGATAATAGTGAAAATATATTTGCTCCTCACCACGACTTCGCAGTTAATTTGATTATCCGAGAAAGGGGTGTAAAAGTGGAGTTAGTCAATCCACCAGCACACGCTTTTGTTGATGGTGTTTTAATAAAAGGAGTGCATGAACATATATTTTCTGTACTACGTGATTTACTGCATATGGGAGCCAAGTATTCGGCGCAATCTTTAGGAGTGACACCTGACTCTGACTACATCACACATAGTGTGTTTGATATGTTGCGCCATGCACAAACGATCAAAAACACCGCTGAATTAAATATGGTGGTATGTTGGGGTGGGCATTCTATAGGAACAGTAGAATACCAGTACACTAAAGAAGTGGGTTACCAACTGGGCCTTCGAAACCTCAATATATGCACTGGTTGTGGGCCTGGAGCAATGAAAGGCCCAATGAAAGGGGCAACTATAGGTCATGCAAAGCAACGTTATAAAGTCGGTCGTTACTTAGGCTTAACAGAACCAGGGATCATTGCAGCCGAACCCCCGAATGCCATCGTAAATGAACTTGTTATTATGCCAGATATTGAAAAACGCTTAGAGGCTTTTATTCGTTTATCCCATGCCATCGTTATTTTTCCGGGGGGAGCAGGCACAGCGGAAGAGCTGCTTTATCTCATCGGTATTATGTTGAATGAGCAAAACAAAGAACACGTGTTGCCTATCATTCTCACGGGTCCCGAACAGAGTAAAGCTTACTTTGAATCTATCGATCATTTTATTGGTGAGACATTGGGGCCTGAAGCACAAAATTTATATACAATTGTAGTTGGAGACCCAGCTGAAGTGGCGCAAACAATTAAACAAAAACAAAGTTTAGTCAGAGATTATCGTAAACAAAAGGGCGATTCTTACGACTTTAATTGGTCACTTAAAATTGCTGCCGAGTTTCAAAGTCCTTTTATTCCGACTCACAGCAGCATGGCAGAGCTCAATTTACACTTTGAACAACCTAAAACCGAACTCGCCGCGGCGTTGAGACAAGCTTTTTCTGGGATTGTAGCGGGCAATGTTAAATCGGAAGGAGTAGCCCAAATTAAAGAATATGGGCCTTTTCAACTAAAAGGAGCTCCAAAACTAATGGAAATGATGGACGGCTTGTTAGAATCTTTTGTTGAACAACAAAGAATGAAACTACCCGGTAGCCAATACGTGCCTTGTTATCAAATAACTGAATAATTAAAAAACAGCACTTATTACGTTAGTTTATCGAAAATTTACGTTCAACTCACTGCAATCATTCAACTAATTTTATATGATTAGATTGGATAATTATTAGAAAGAAACACATGAACAAAAAAGTAGTTAAGAGAATTGTTATTGGTGTAGGCTTGTACGCTATTTTTGTCGTAGCTGTTATTACGCTATATCCAGATACTCCGCATAATATGGACTGGGAAGACCGCCAAGAATATAACAAAGTCCAAATATCTAAACTTGAATTGGGCCTACAGAAAAAACAGATACTTGAATTATTAGGTAGTCCAGACATAACAGAAGCCAAGAGGAATGATGATAAAGAGTTGCAAGTGATGTTTTATCGTACCCAACATAAAAAAGCTGATGGGATCACTACAGAAGACGAATGTACTGCTTTACTTTTTGAGAACGGTGAGCTGATTGCGTGGGGCGACAGTGCCTATCAATCCTTTGTTGATGGTTAAGTAGAGATTCCTAATATGCCAGAGAAAATAGTTAAGCAACACTATATTGCTCTGGTAAAGTTACTTAAAAACTATCGCACTTCGCCGTTAGACAAAAATTTACTCAATGCAACACTACACTTTTGCAAAAACTTGTATGGGGCAGCCAATACACATCCAGATCTGATTTTTGCGCAACCACATCTGAATAAAACGCAACTCCCCTTTATTGTCAATATCACGTTCAATTCAGTCGTGTTAACGTGTTTATTAGCGGTTAGAAACAAGTTTGACCCGTCTGTCACTATTCAATTAATGTGCGGCTCTTTGAGTATTTATGCATTAGAGCAATCATCTATAGAAAAACATTACCAAACACATGAAGAAAATAAAAAATCATCAACAATAAAAATCGGGCGAAAAAACACTTCATTTGTTCAGTTATTAAAAGCCAATCAACAACAGGTCTGGTTACCTAGTTACCTACTTTGTACCTATACCCATATAAGTCAATACCCTAGAAGCAGTCTAACTACTCCAATCACAGCCTTAGCTTATTTTGCGAATAACCTTGCATTATTATGTACACCAAATAAACAGAAGCAATCTATTAGTTTTGCAAATGCTATCAAAAGCTTAACCTTAAAGTGTTGCCCGAAATGGTATGCCTTGCTTATTCCATTATTAGACTACCCTAGCGTATCACCAATAGGTAGTTATGTTCGATTACATAATGGTTCCATACATATAGTTTTGGCGCTAAGTTGCAACGGGCTAGTCACTAAACCTTTACCAATCAAACAATCTCCAATAGATCAACTTGATGCCCATATTCAATTCACAGAAGCAGCTCAAGTCATCCAAAGTTATCCATGTCAGCAACTTAATAGATTTGCTCGGCTAAGTCGTTGGTGGGGCGATGAGCTGATGGAATGGCTTTCCAGCAATAAAGATCATGGACAAAAATTGGCTTTTGATTTAATACTCCCCATTCAGAACGCACCAGCTTCTTTAATGGTCATTCAAGATCAACTAAATCACATCAATGCTGACACAGCAATTATCGTAAAAGCCATAGAAAAAGAGCCTGACCATGCGCACCACCTGCAACTTGCTGCGTCCAATAGCAACCGAAAAAAACAGCCAGTACAAAATATTCAACATGGATTAGCCATGCTTGGCTTTGAACGAACCAATAGCATTTTATTACAACATTCATTGTTGTCTCGACTTAACCAACAATATTTTCCTCTCCAACAAACGCTTTTAACCTTTAGTCAATTTTTTGTATTTATCGTAGGCCAACTGGCTACAATAACTAAGCTAGTTTCACCTGAGTTAGCCCACACAACAACTTACTTTGTTTTATCGAGGCTTTTTACGTTACCCACCATTCGTGCGTTGAACCACTTGGAAATGTCTACAGGCCCTAAATTTAGATTGGCAAGTCTCATAAAAATAAAAGAAACTAAAAACCTTAAAAAGGATGGTTTTTTGCTAGCAAAATCATGGCTACAAAACAAACAAACGCTAGAGGTGTTGCAACACTACGATTTAGTCCTTCCTACACAACAGAAAAAAAACGCCTCTAGTCAATATTGTTATCTTGTTGGACTCGGTTTAATCCTAGCCCGAAAACATTACTTTTCAGATACAACATACTGTGAGGAAACCGAACACTACTTCAATGCAGGATTAAATGAGCTAGGCCTAACTCAATCAAAAGTAGTAAATATGATGACAGACATAACCTCAAGCGCTAATGTTTTCTGCCCGCTAGATCGAACTTAACACCTCCTATCTATTTTAATTTAGCCGAGCTTGGTAAAATTACTTTACGAAATTTGTTGTTTCTACTATGTTTATTTTGATGTATTTGCATCAACATGGAATCAACAAGAAGGAATTTATTTATGAAAAAACTCATCTTTGTATTATTACTTTCCAGTGTATTTCTGACTACTCCAACCAATTTAGCACTTGCTGATACGGCAAAAAGTAAAATGAGCCAAAAAAATATGACTCAAGTCGATTTGAATACGGCAACTTTAGAGCAATTGGTGACATTACCGGGTGTTGGTAAGAAAAAGGCAGCAGCCATTATCGAATACAGAACAAAACATGGTAAGTTTAAATCGGTAGACGACTTGGTAAATGTAAAAGGTGTGGGCAAAAAAATGCTTATGAAGTTAAAAGGGCATGTAAAAACAAGTCATTAATAATCGACAACTTAGGCCGCTCATTAACAAAACGAGCGGCCTATTTATTAAAGTTTTAAGCCAGTTAGGAAAGACTTAAATTCATCTCCCAATTCTGGATGACGCAACGCATACTCAACGTTTGCCGTCATATAGCCTAATTTACTACCGCAGTCATGGCTTCTACCTTTCATATAGTAAGCATCCACTTGTTCTGTTTTCATCAATGCAGCAATTGCATCAGTCAACTGAACCTCATCACCCGCACCTGGAGGTGTAAACTCGAGCAAATCCCAAATTTTTCCAGACAACACATAACGCCCCACAACCGCTAAATCAGATGGAGCATCATCTAAATCTGGTTTTTCTACCATATCGTGTATTTTACCCGATTCACCTTGTTGTAGCTCCAAGCCTTCCAAGTCAACGATGCCATATTTACTGACATCGTCTTGCGGGACTTGCTCAACCATAATCTGACTAACACGGCTGGTATTAAATTTAGCCACCATATCTGCCAAATTATCTTTTTTAAGGTTACTTGTATATTCATCGATAATGACATCAGGAAGCACCACAGCAAAAGGAGCATCGCCTACCATTGGTCGCGCACAAAGCACAGCGTGACCTAGTCCTTTTGCAACACCTTGACGAACATGCATGATAGTCACATCTTTCGGACAAATAGCTTGTACTGCTTCTAGTAATTGACGCTTAACCCTTTTTTCCAACGTAGCTTCAAGCTCAAAACTTGTATCAAAATGGTTTTCAATACTGTTTTTACTGGCGTGGGTAACCAAGATAATTTCTTTGATACCCGCGGCAACACACTCACCTACCACATACTGAATAAGAGGCTTATCCACTACAGGTAGCATTTCTTTGGGAATAGCCTTAGTAGCTGGTAGCATTCTTGTTCCCAATCCAGCTACAGGTATTACTGCTTTTTTTACTTGACTCATATTAGTGTTCCTTTACTGATAAACCACGACCAATAGCGTAATAATGCAATCCATATTCCATCATGAGTTTAGGCTCAAACAAATTACGCCCGTCAAACAATAGGGGCATAGATAACTTTTGTTTAATTAACTCAAAGTCTGGTGCTCTAAAAGCTTGCCATTCGGTACAAATAACCAAAAAGTCTGCACCTTCCAATGCAGCTTCTTTAGTCCCCATTAAAGCTAAGTCATTACGGCTGCCATAAATACGCTGGGTTTCTTCCATGGCCTCTGGATCATAAGCTTTCACACTTGCACCAGCGGCCCACAATTTTTCCATAAGTACACGGCTCGATGCCTCACGCATATCATCGGTGTTCGGCTTAAACGATAACCCCCACAATGCAACTTTTTTACCTTTTAAATTGCCAGAAAAATGACGAGAAATATACTCAAACAATTTTTCTTTTTGCGCATAGTTAACTTCTTCCACTGCTTCCAATACCCGTGCCGTATAACCGGCAGCAGTTGCACTACGAGCAAGCGCTTGCACATCTTTGGGGAAACATGAACCACCATAACCACATCCAGGATAAATAAATTGGTAGCCAATGCGTGGGTCAGATCCAATACCACGGCGCACATTTTCAATATCTGCACCAAAGACTTCCGCAAGGTTAGCCATCTCATTCATAAAGCTAATTTTGGTAGCCAACATACAATTAGCAGCATATTTAGTTAACTCAGCGCTGCGAATGTCCATTACAATAATTTTGTCGTGATTACGATTAAAGGGTGAATACAATTCGCGCAGTTTTTTCTCTGCGGTTTCGCTGTCAGTCCCTAAAATTATACGATCAGGACGCATACAGTCATTCACAGCGGCCCCTTCTTTTAAAAATTCAGGGTTTGACACTACGTCAAAAGTAACAGATTTCCCCCCATCAGATAGGGTATTGGTAATTTTGGCCTTAACCTTGTCTGCTGTACCTACAGGTACTGTAGACTTGTTAATGACAACTTTATGGGACTTCATGTGAGTTGCAACGGTTTCAGCCACTGCTAATACATACTTTAAATCGGCGGAACCGTCTTCATCAGGTGGCGTTCCAACCGCAATAAAAATCACTTCGCCATGTTCAATACCACGAGCCGCATCAGTAGTAAAATCAACTCGACCCGCCTCATAATTAGAGGTAACTAAAGGTGTCAGACCAGGTTCATAAATAGGGATATGCCCCTCTTTTAATCGATCAACTTTGTTTTGGTCTATGTCGATACATACAACATCATGACCCACTTCCGCCATTACGGCAGCTTGCACTAGGCCAACGTAACCAATTCCAAATACTGTAACTTTCATTTAACTAAGATCCCTTAATCTAATTTTTGGCATTTTCTAATTAAAATCACACAACAAAATATAGGTAATAAGACCAAAAACCGTGTCTAAACGCAAGTACTGGCAAGTAGGAAGTTCGGTTATCTTAAGATAGCCAAAGCAAATAGAGTTTATAAGCATCATAAGAACTGAGTTGATTATTCAGAATGAATACACTCCTGTTTGATATTATCCAAACTAAATAAGCTATTAATCACTGATATTAAGAATATCTATTGAGCTGTGCGGGGTATTCAATTAAACTTGGAAGTATGTGTGAATAATTATATTTATATCCAAGGAAGTATCATGAAAAAAATTCTTATTGCAGCTACCGCAGCTCTTTGTTTAATTGGTTCCGCATTCGCTCAAGAAAATGCTGGCGGTGCTAATGCATCTAACTCTACACTTGGTAGTATCGATAAAGAAAAGGCTCTAGTTGGAGTTGTTGGAGTTGGTATACTAGCTGCGATGGCGTTGAATAACCGAGGAAGTATAAAAACAGCTCGTCCTGTTGACCCTGATCCTGTTGATCCTATTTGCGGCACTGGCGAAACATTGATTGACGGCGTTTGTGTACCAGACACTGTGGATCCAGTTTGTGGCGCTGGAGAAGAACTAGTTGACGGAGAATGTGTTCCTGTTGCTACTACTACAGTTACTGGAACTAATCCTGCGACAAGTACAGTTACAAGTACAAGCACAGTTACAAGTACGGTTACAAGTACGGTAACGACCCCTATAACTGTTACGGCGACAGCAACTAATTTATAATAAATAGTTTTTTAGAAAGCCGCCAACAAGGCGGCTTTTTTATTGCAATTTTTAATTGATGATTAACTTGGATATTTAGACCAACATGAATTGGAAAACCTATCTTCTCTGCATTTTTTTATCGATGATAACTAGCGGTTGCAGTGGAACATATCAAGCCTATTACCAAACATTAAAAATTGCTTTTACACAACAAGAAGATGCTCAACTAACCTTTACTCAAGTCGAACAATCAGATTCAGACGTTATTTCAGTCAAACGTGGAGAGCGACCTATTTCTATAATGGCTTTAGCCTACTTAGAAAACAACCAACATAAATGGGTTTCTAGGGATAATGCAATGCTTATTATGGAAAAAGGACGCATTGTTAGAACCTTAGGCCTAAGCAAAAATTTACTTTATGTTTCAAATACAGACCTTGATCCACTTAAATATTTACCTGATTCCCAGACCAACAATTTATGGACATACACTTCAGACTATACAGATGATGAATACGGCTACCCTGCAGCATCAGTATTTAATGAAGCATCTCACGATATAGTGCTAGCACTGGGGCTCAGGATAGAATCAATATTATACATTGAAACAATGAACTTTCAGGCAACCGCTAACTATCTCCAATTAGCTAACAAGTGGCAAAATTACTACTGGTATTCAAAGAGCGGAGATTTGATTAAAAGCATTCAGAAAATTTCACCTCTTTCTGAATCATTAGAAATCACATACTTAAGTCGTATTGCACGTTTAACTCTATAGTCATCGGATACAACAAAATGAATACAGCTGTACTAATTTGCTTTTTGATATTGAGCAACTTAGCATTCAACCAAGTGTTAGCGTCGGTCACCGTTTCTGTAAAAAGTGAACAATATATATTCGATCACGAACCACATTTGGTTGAAGTATTAGAGCCCATAGCAAACCAAAAAAATTGGTATTGGCCGGGAGTTGCTCTATATACAGTGGAAAATGAAAAACTCGAAGAAATCCGACGGTTGTTGCAAATCAGCCTCAGTAATTTAATCGGCCGGTACGAAACCAATGCTCCTGAAACAGCGCAGTCATTAATACAACTGAAAAAGACGATTAGCAGCTGGCGTCTAGCTCAAAGGCTTCCCATCAAAGTTGATTACGATTTGGCGCGTATTGATACCTCAGCTAATCCACGACTTCCCAAAGGGGAATATGTACTAGACCTCACTATTAGAAAGGATTCTGTTCAATTGTTTGGTGCAGTGAATAAACCTACAGAGATACCTCATATCCCTCACTCAGATGTAAGCGAGTATATCGTTAACCAAAATCTAACAGAATTGGCAAATAAAGACCTCGTTATACTTATTCAAACTGATGGCCGTAAAATAATCGCTCCTGTCGCCTATTGGAATAAGAAGCATCAAGAAGCGATGCCTGGCAGCCAGATTTTTGTCCCTTTTAAAGAATCATGGCTTCAACCTGAATTCGAACGTGTTAATCAACAAATTATGGCGTTAGCCCACAATAGGTTGTGGTAATGAGATTTACAAAAAGTAAACAATCTATGAAGTTGTGTTTTTTACTTATCAGTTCCTGGATGTTTTGTACAACGGTCCAAGGGCAAGAGACTATCGAAACATGGAATTTACAACCCTTTGGCAATTCTTTGATGGTGCATGGAGGTACGGGGCTTATTCAAACACCAACGTCTCGTATGTTGCCAGAAGGTGATTTAAGGGTCAGCTATACCGATAATGACCACTACCGCTTCTGGTCTGCAACTTTACAACTATTTCCATGGTTTCAATCAACGGTGCGTTACACAGACGTACGCAACAGGTTATATAGTGCCTCTCCTGCATTTAGTGGTAATCAAACGTTAAAAGATAAAGGCATAGATGCGAAATTTAGAGTCTTGCAAGAAAGTTATTATCTGCCAGAAGTGACTGTTGGTTTTAGAGACTTTGGAGGCACCGGTTTCTTTGAAAGTGAATATATTGGCCTGAGTAAACAATTAGGTGATTTATCAATTCACCTTAATATGGGCTGGGGGAACTTAGGTACATCTGCCAATACATCTAACCCATTTTGTGATGTCAGCGATGATTTTTGCACCCGTCCTGGTGGTTTTAGTGGTCGTGGTGGCAAAATCGATTATCAACGATTTTTCAAAGGCACAGCTTCCGTGTTTGGAGGAGTAGAATACCAAACCCCTTGGGCTCCCTTGCGCTTAAAGTTAGAATATGAGGGAAATAACTACACTGAAGACCGCGCAGGACCACTACAACAAGATAGTCGATGGAATATAGGGGCAGCATATAGCTGGAATAATTTTGACTTTAGCATCAATTACCAGCGAGGCAATACTCTAGGGTTTGGGATTAATTATAATTTTAATTTACATACCGCTCGCCAAATAAAAGTTGATCACCCACCCCGCAAGTTAGTAGCTAAAATCAACAAATTTCCAATCGGTCAAGTAAACCGAAAGAGACTTATTGAGGATCTATACTACCAAGCGGGCTTTGCTTTAGATCATTCGGAATTCAACGAAGATGATGTCGCTGTTTTTGGACAACAAATTAGCTATCGAAATGACGAGGATGCGATAGAGCGGATGGGGCGAATTATGGCCTTTGAACTGCCAGAATCTGTAAAAACCTACCGAATAGTCAACACAATTGGTTCTATCCCTTTAGTGGAAACGACCATTAACGCTGATAAGTTTAAGACACAAGCAAAATACCATACTTTGGAACCTGATCTAGTCAGTACATATCAACGTCAAGATCTCAGCCAAGCGTCAATAGATTCCTATAAACCACAAGACACGTCTGGCTTTTTTAGCGGTATCGAAGCCTTTTGGATACAGACTTTTGGGAACCCAGAAGATTTTTATTTATATCAAGCAGGGGTATTAATAAACGGAGGATACAGTTTTAATGGAAAAAGTAGTGTAGCAGGGACAATAAAGGTTAATTTGTTGGAAAACTTCGACAAGTTTAGCTTTACTACAGATGGAGGAAGCACCACTTTACCGAGAGTGCGTTCTAGAGCCCGAGAATACGTATCTGACCGTGATATCACACTTGAAAATCTGTTTTTACATTGGAACGATCGTATAGCCCCTAATCTGTATGCGCAAGTTTATGGTGGCTATTTAGAAGCGATGTTTGGAGGGATTGGTGCAGAGCTATTGTTTCGCCCCATAGATAGCAACCTTGCCTTTGGTTTTGATATCAACTATGTCCAACAGCGATCCTTTGAAAATAATATTGATTTCTTTGATTATAAGGTACTTACTGGTCACGCTAATATTTACTGGCAACCAGAATTTTTACCTGATACTCAATTAACCTTTAATATTGGACAGTACCTGGCCAAAGATAGAGGGGTTACTTTGGACTTTGCTAAACGTTTCGATAGTGGCGTAGTCGTTGGCGCATATGCTGCTTTTACTAATGTTAGTTCAGAAGAATATGGCGAAGGTAGTTTTACCAAAGGATTTTATCTTTCTATTCCATTCGACTTATTCTCGCTAAAACCAGCTAAGGGTCGTGGACACTTGCCTTGGGTTCCGATATCTAGAGATGGCGGCCAAGCATTGGCGCGACCAATATCTCTTTATAACGTAACAGAAGAGCGGTCTCCTTTTAGTAGATAAAAGTATATTTATTAATCAAATACCAGCAACATTATTGACTTTAATATCGATATTTACCCAAAGAGCAGGATTAATAGTTTAGTGAGCAACGTGCTGAATAATAGGCTGTAGATCAACAAATTAACTTGAGCCTAAGCTAACCTAAACACTCTGTT
>Ga0105350_10001727_pt1 | contig 13546 bp, 13 predicted proteins | sample EN1Hudsemesocosm_FD_83506 | JGI IMG/M metagenome (GOLD analysis project Ga0105350, IMG submission 83506) | Methane-oxidizing microbial communities from mesocosms in the Hudson Canyon - EN1E Hudson Canyon | ecosystem: Environmental > Aquatic > Marine > Cold seeps | place: Hudson Canyon... | reverse complement strand
CTTCCATAAATCATAAACTAAATCTTTCTCACCTTTTGTAAATGTCCGCTTTATACGTTTCATCAAATGTTCTCCTACAAACCAGTAACTTAGTATAACTGTTGCGTTGTTCACTTGAATCTATAATCGCTTAATTTATAGCAGCTGGAAATGGCTTGTTGTGATAATAAAGACTATGCTTTACAAGATATAAGAGAACGGCAACGTAGCACGCCAATTAAAGTACTATTAATCAATATATGACTGTTTGTTGTGGTTATTATTGTTGCATGGTTAAGTCACTCGAATGCATTATTCTCTGACAGTCTCGATAATTTTGGTGATGAATCGACTTACGCTTTAAGTCTATAATTTATCTATCGAGACTTGCACGTAAAAGCAAAGCTTGCACTGTTTAAAGGCTTATTGATATTTTGGTCGCGGCATTAGTCATCAGCCAAATTATCTATCGAGAGGCTAATCCTGTTGTTCCGTCTTATCAAATGATGACTGTATTTGGTAATGTGCTTTGTCTTTATTTATTTCAACGCCATTGTCATGAAGATATTAATATTAGTTCTGTATTTGAATGTTCTCGGAATGATATTGTTCAAATCTATACGCACTATTAGCAGGTTTAGGGGTATGGTTCTTTAATGCAATGTGGCCAGATTTTCTTATTGCGTCACTATGAGCCATTTTATTATTCATCTCATCAGCACGTGTTGCCTACGTTGCATTGCTCGAATTCATGAAGCCACTTGATATAAAACGATAAACTAGAGAAGGGGAGACGACAAACTGGGACGTTAAATGATCTTTCTCTATGCGTATAGCCGTTTTCTGCTCGAAGGAGGAGGCGCTATGACCAAGAAAGTAATATATCAGTGTCGTATAAGCAACCGTTGTTATCAGGGTAGTATAATATGTCGATCGAACGTATTTCCTGCAATTTCATGAATTCTAATTTATTAAAGCATAGCTTTTTTCAACACAGTGATTTATCCAATGTTACTTTTACTGACAGTGCATCATTAATAGCCTGTGACTACGACATTGTCTTTTATAGGAAGGCACTTTTTAAAGAAACTGGTATTCCATTACCGACAGTAATACATAATGCCGCAACAAAGAGACAAGCTGAATATATAGCAGGACGTTACGTTGCAAAAAAGGCAATTAAAACCTTAGGGATTGAGGTTGATGAAATTTTAATAGGGAATAACAGAGCCCCTATATGGCCAAGTAATGTTGTTGCAAGTATCACCCATACAAATAAAACAGCAGTCTGTGTAGCCGCTAGTACGCAACAGATAAACTACTTGGGAATCGATTTGGAAAACATACTTAGCGCGCAACTTGCTAAAGATCTAGTGCCTTATATTATTAATAATCAAGAACAACAGTTATTGCATAACTTAAGTATCCCATTTGAAAAAGCACTCACCATTATTTTTTCAGCTAAAGAAAGCGTATTTAAAGCACTTTATCCTCAGGTAAAACGTTATTTCGATTTTACTGCTGTACAGATAACAACACTTTGTACCGAAACAAAACTACTTTCGATGATACTAACCGAAGACTTGTCATTACAACTACCTAAGGGCATGCCAATAACAGGGCGTTATCTTCAATATCACGATCAGATCTTCACATACATAATAAAATGCCAAGAAGAAGGGTGAATGGTTACTACATTTCAAGTTGTTGAATTTAACAACTATTAGGCCAAGGGCTGAGAGTAATAAAAAGTGCAGAATACTATTTAATTCAGTTTAGTAGTTTGAATGTCTGTGCTCAGACACTTACTTTGTAATCAATGTATTTGATAAACCAAAGTTTAACACCATTGGGTGTTTTAACGTTCACTTCATCATCAACTTCTTTTTGTAGACAGGCTCGTGCCATAGGCGAGTCAATAGATATATATTGAGTTTCACCATAAATTTCATCTGGTCCAACGATTTTAAATGATAGTGTGCTACCTTCATCATCTTCTAAACCTACCCAAGCACCAAAAAATACTTTGCCTTCTTGGACAGGGTCATACTCAACAACTCGAATGTCTTCAATTATCTTACGAAGGTATCTTACTCTGCGATCGATTTCTCTTAACCTACGCTTGTTGTATTGGTAGTCAGCATTCTCCGACCTATCGCCAAGGCTTGCAGCCCAAGTGACAATTCTGGTTATTTCAGGCCGCTCTTTTCGCCATAAATGATCGAGCTCATCGTTTAATTTTTTTAAACCTTGGGGTGTTATTAGTTTTGTTTTCATAGGTTCCACAGTGCTTTTTTGAGTGCATCGATAGTGACTATTTTGAATATAGGTTTATTGCGATTATCAACAGTTTCTCCATACTCGATGGAAGATAGTCTCCAGTATATTTGAAATACCGAAGATGAGATGTATTCTAGAAGTCTTCTTTCTTGTTCATTGAGTTTTTGTAGCAGCGATTCAGAATTCATGATTTATGGTAGCGATAATATTTTGATTATTAATGATGAGTTGAATATCTGCCTTCGTTATTTGTTCAATAGCAAGCAACTCATCTAATTTGATTTCAGGGTTAATTACTTGTCCGATTCTTCCCCATGTTTTGAGCAGTTTTTCAATAATTGTTGAAGATCATTACCAACTTTAAGGTGTTCCTCATCATGCATAAGGAATAATGAGGGTGCCATATTGTTAAAAGCAGGGATACAATCGATGATTTGTGATTTTGGAAAGGTGGCATTATCAGCATTATCAGGACTAGCATATTGATAAATAGCGGCATTTTCACACACTTCTTGAAGCTGTTGATAAGGTGTTAATCAGGAAATATCATTAACTATTTTTGTGTCCTGGCGTTGGGTAATTATCCTTACTTTATTAGATTGTAATTTTTCTTTGTTATAGTTTGTAGTGTGATTGAGGAAAACATTTTGTTACTTATGGTAATAGGCGCACCAATTCAATCGCTATTCACAAATTGTGGCTTTACGATATGGCTTAATTCTAGAGGATGAGTAACCTTCTTGATGCGCCAAGAAATCAGTGTAATGAGTAATATGGAATAAGATGTTATTAGCACCCTGTATTGGACATGGTTTCCAATATAAACCGAGAGGATCGTTAAGTTTTATATAATCAATCGTTCCAGTCATTAATACCTGTGTAAAGGATTTTAATAGCTCAGTCGTTTTTTCAAAGTATGGTTTTGAATGGATGTATTGAATTAATAATTTAAGTGCAAAAACTGACCGTTCTTTCCATGATGCACTTTTAGAGTTGAGCCATGCAATATAGTGACCCCTTATTGCATTAATAAAGCTGATAATTCATGGCTTAATTCACTTTCGCAATCGGTATAGCTTACGTTATAGTCTTTTTTATAAAGGGCTTATAATATATTTATAAAAAAAAGAATTACGAGGCTTACATCGTCGTATTTGTTATCTGCAGAAACGCATGGCAGACTTACGCGTTATTGACGAAAAAGCTAGCGATGATTTTAAAGTGTTTTTTCCGCCTTGGGCGACGCTGGAGTAAAAAAAGGTGGCAAGGTGAATTATTGTATAGTCGGGCCTAATGCAATTGTTCATACACATCAATATATTGATCTTGATTCACCGTTAGCTCAGGCGCTGCTATTATTTTAGGGGTAATACTAAGCTCTATCGCATTCTGAGTATTAGTTATGATAGTTAGTGGGTATTAGTTCATAAATGAACCTTACCTAACACTTACAAAAACAACCAGCGCATTTGAATGCTCAAAATATCCACACTAGCTTCATAGTCACCGACTAGGCTATAACCTTTATCGTCAATATCACTGATGTTAGGATCGTTTACAAAAAGGTGTGTATAACCTGCATCGAGGACAATGTTTTTAGAGTAATTATAGCTTGCACCAACAGCAAGCCAAGTACGATCTTCTCCTGGAATACGTGGTGTTCTAAATTGGTCAGAAATTGGTGTTTCATCGTAGGCTACTCCGCTACGAAAAGTCCATTTGTCATTATGAAGATAGCTTACGCCTAAACCATAACGCATGGTATTTGACCAGTTTTCAGGCTTAGTACTGCTAGGAAAAGTACCTTGCCCTGTTATTGTTAATTCCTTGAACCGACTCCAGCGTGTCCAACTAGCATCAGCCATGACAGCCCATTGTTCATTAACGTGATGATGAAATGCTAAAGACAGTGACTCGGGAAGGCTTACTTTACCTTTAGCAGCGCCTCTAGCTACTTGGCTACCACTGGCATTACTTGCAATGCTGCCATCACCTTTTAATGTGTGAGATATTTTGGATCGATAGGCTAGTCCAAGTCGGGTTGCCTCTGTAGCTTGAAATGTCACGCCTAAATTATACCCCCAACTCCAATCATGGGCTTCAACTTGGACTTTACCATCAGATGTTTGCGATAGAGCAGGATCTGAAGAGGCTGCTAAGTCAGCCATTTGAGTGAGTTCTAAATTAATTTTTTGTACATTGATACCAAAGCCTAGCGATAGCTTATCGGATGCTTTAAAAGCAAGTGAAGGATTGATATTAATTATTTTTAGATCAGATTTTACGGCATGGTAGCGACCTTTCCATGCATCATCATACTCTGTGACTAGTCCGAAAGGGGCGCCAATACCTAAACCAAATACAGTGCGTTTATTTATGGGGTGAGAATAATAAAAGTTAGGAACGATGGCATTTTTAGCGCCATCGCCTCCATTATCACCGGTAAGAGCTGCGCCAAACGGTGATCTTGAGCCCGCATCATTAAAGTCACTTTGAGGTGCAATATAATGAGCAGCAATATTTATTTCTGCATGTTCTAAATTAGTTAATCCTGCGGGGTTAAAAAAGATGGTGCTGGCGTCTTCAGCAATTGCGGCACTTCCAGAAAAAGCAGCCCCTAACCCCGTCACACTTTGTTCGATGATCGCAAAGCCAGATGCATGGGAGATAAAACTAATAGACGAAGCGATTAGAAAGCTACTTAATTTCAATTTAGTGTGTTGGGCCATGCAGCAAGTCCTTCAGTCTAACTTTTAGGGATGATGAAAAATAACGTATCTAGGTAAATGTTGCAAATACATATCAGAATTTATGCTCTTTTGAACAATAAGTCCCAAATACCATGGCCAAGCTTGTGGCCGCGTTGTTCAAATTTTGTGAGCGGCCTGTAATCTGGGCGGGGTATATAGCCTGACTCATCACCACAGTTAATAAAGTCAACGTTATTTGATAAATCTTCTAACATTTGCTCAGCATAATGTTGCCAGTCTGTAGCCATATGCAAATACCCGTCCGATTTTATCTTTTCAGATAATAACTGAACAAAACTAGGTTGAATGATACGCCTTTTATGATGACGCTTTTTATGCCAGGGATCGGGAAAATAAAGTTGAAGACGGTCCAGTGCATTATCTGAAATTCGTTCTTGTAATAAAACAACCGCATCAGTACAAGCAACACGTAAGTTAGTTAAACCTTGCTCTTCAATTGCTTTAAGTATCTGACCAACCCCAGGCTGATGAACCTCTACGCCAATAAAGTCAGTCTCTGGTTGAGCTGCGGCCATTTTAGATAAGGATAGACCATTACCGAAACCTATTTCTAACACTTTAGGTGCATCTCGATCAAAGAGTGCGTTCAAATCAATCAAGGAGTCGCCTTCATCAATGGCAAACTGAGACCAAAGTGTATCTATAGCACGCTGTTGTCCAGGTGTTAAACGACCTTGACGTCGCACAAAACTACGTACTGTGCGTAGTGGTTTAGTGTCACTCATAATATAAAATATTGCCTTAACTTATTAATTTTGCCTAATGTATATAGGAGAATGATCATACTCTAAAAACTAAGGAGCTTTTAGATGTCATCGTATTGCTAGCCATAACTATTCCTAGCTTTGTGCCTATTGGATAGTTCCCAAACATATTATTGTGCAACATTAGCAGGGCTTGGAATGACGCTAGTAATGGCGACCATTTTAGTGATGTGTACAGAATATTCCACACCGATAGCTGCTGACTTAAGTGATACGCGCGCAAGTTTCTGGTAATGGTTTTGCTTTTTTTAATGGCCAAGTGGCAACAGATTACACGGAGATTATGTCTTTACGTGAAACAACGAGATCATGGAAAATTGCGCTATGTTCACCTTTAATTACTGTTCCACAAGTAGTTTTACTTTCGTGGGTGATGAATTTAGCCGGAGCTTAGTAGCTAGTCGTGCAAAAATTGCCAATTCAAGCTAAAATGTTAACCCAATTCGAAAACTTATGATTAGTCTGCAGTAAGATTTAATCACACATAAAACGAACTTTGCTAGTAGTAGTATGTAGGCTAAGCAAGGCATTAGAAGAGAAGGTATATATGGTTCATCCAGTATTAGAAGCTGTAACTAACGATATCATTAAGCGTAGTAAAAATATGCGAGCAAGCTATTTAGCTCGTGTTGATGCTGCTGTAGAACAGGGACCACATCGTGCTCAACTAGCCTGTGGTAACTTAGTCCATGGTTTTGCTGCCTGTGCTGCTAATGAGAAAGCAGACTTATCCGCCAGTGTAAAAGCAAATATTGGAATTATCTCGGCTTATAACGATATGTTATCAGCACATCAGCCTTATAAAGATTATCCTGACATTATTAAGGCTGCTGCCGATAAAGCAGGTGGTATTGCACAATTTGCAGGTGGGGTACCTGCAATGTGTGACGGTGTGACTCAAGGTCAAGCGGGTATGGAGTTATCGCTTTTTAGTCGCGATGTTATTGCTATGTCATCTGCGATTGGTCTAAGCCATAATATGTTTGACGGTGCTTTATTCTTAGGTATTTGTGACAAAATCGTACCAGGACTATTGATTTCAGCATTGAGTTTTGGTCATTTACCCGCAGTATTCGTACCGGGTGGCCCAATGCCAAGTGGTTTGCCAAATAAAGAAAAAGTACGTATTCGCCAGTTGTATGCTGAAGGAAAAGTAGGTCGTGATGCTTTATTAAAAGCAGAATCAGATTCTTACCATAGTGCTGGAACATGCACGTTCTACGGTACTGCCAATAGTAACCAAATGATGGTTGAAATGATGGGCCTACATTTACCTGGTAGCTCATTTATTAATCCAAATACACCACTTCGTAAAGCTTTGACTGAAAGTGCAACTGAACAAGTATTAAAATACACTGCAATGGGTGACGATTTCCGTCCGATTGGTCATATGATTGATGAAAAAGCCATTGTGAATGCAATTGTTGGTTTGATGGCAACAGGTGGATCAACCAATCACACGATGCATATTATTGCTATTGCACGTGCAGCAGGAATTATTGTCAACTGGGACGACTTTGACAAACTTACAAAAATAATTCCATTGCTTACTCGTATTTATCCTAATGGTGATGCTGATATTAATCATTTCCAAGCAGCAGGTGGGATGAGTGTATTAATTGGCGAGCTATTGAAAAATGGATTAATGCATGAAGACATTATGACAGTTTCACCTACACGAGGTATGAATAATTATACGCAAGAGCCAAAACTAAAAGATGATGAACTTGCTTGGGAAGAGGGTCCTGAAAACTCATTAGATGAACATGTTATTGGTACCATTGAAAACCCATTTTCAACAACGGGTGGCTTACATTTAATTAAAGGTAATCTAGGCCGAGGTATGTCAAAGATTTCTGCTGTAGCAGAAGAGCATCAGATTGTTGAAGCGCCAGCAATGGTTTTCGATGATCAAGATGATGTTGTTGCTGCCTTTAAGCGCGGTGAGATGCAAAAAGATCTTATTGTTGTATTACGCTTCCAAGGTCCTAAAGCTAACGGAATGCCAGAATTACATAAATTGACACCATTATTAGGTTCATTACAAGATAAAGGCTTTCATGTTGCGATTGTGACTGATGGTCGTATGTCTGGCGCATCAGGTAAAGTGCCATCAGCAATCCATTTGTGTCCAGAATGTGAAGACGGTGGGCCATTAACGCGTGTTCGTAGTGGTGATATACTTCATTTAAATACGCAAACAGGTGATTTAAATATATTGATAGATGATGATGTATTCAATAACCGTACTCAGTGTATTAAAGGCAGTATTGAACATCATTATGGTATGGGTAGAGAGCTATTTGATAGCTTCCGTCGAGGTGTTTCTTCAGCGGAAACAGGTGCTATTAACATGTTTAACAATGATCCAATTAACTAAGCCAACATAAATTGAATTTCGGAATATAAAATACAATGAGTAAAACAATTAAAGAAATAATGAGTTCATCACCAATCGTTCCAGTTATGGTGATTAATAATGTCGAGCATGCTGTGCCATTAGCGAAAGCCTTAGTTAAAGGTGGTATTACGGTACTAGAAATAACGTTGCGTACTGAAGCGGCTTTAGAATCAATCACACGTATTAAAGCTGAAGTACCGGAAGCGATTGTCGGTGCCGGCACAATTATTAATATCGATACATTAAATAAAGCTATAGCAGCAGGTGCTGAGTTTATCGTTAGTCCAGGCACAACAGACAAGATGATTGATGCGGCTATCGCAACAGGCGTGCCTTTATTACCAGGTATTGCCAACCCAAGTGATGCGATGCGTTTATTAGAAAAAGGCATTACGGAAATGAAATTCTTCCCTGCAGAAGCAGCTGGCGGTATTCCAATGCTTAAATCAATTGGTGCTCCAATTCCACAAATTACATTCTGCCCAACAGGCGGCGTAAATCAGAAGAATGTTAAAGATTACTACAGCCTACCAAATGTAGCATGTGTTGGTGGTTCTTGGATGTGTGCTGCTAATTTAGTTGATGCAGAAAACTGGGATGAAATAACACGTTTATCAGCTGAAGCAGTTGAATTAGCAACAGCATAAGCAGTTAAATATTCAAAAAAGGGCTGAAGAATTTTCTTTAGCCCTTTTTTATGATGTTTAATTTTGCGCTTAGCATTAAGCACGTTGTAATATGTTGCGTTGCAACCAATCTTCAATCAAGGATCTTGCACTTGTAATAACGACATCAGCTGAAGGATGTTGAAGCTCTTGTGCAATCTGTGCTGCGGCTAACTGACCTGTTAGCCCTTCATTAAGTAGCTCGATCAGTCGAGCACTGACTGGATTTAATTCTAAAAATGTTATGCCATCATCACTATTACGATAAATAAGCAAAAATACAGACTGTTCACTTGCTTGATCAGGCAAGAAATCAGGACCAATTAGATGAACGGGGTAGTGATAAGCGAATGTCCAAGCAACAGGTGAGCTAACCAGCTTCAAAGACAGACTATCTTGACCTAGTTCAAGTTGAAAAGGCTGTATATCGGCATCAGATATACTGAGTGCTAATTCAACCCATTCATAATGAGCTAGCTCTTTCATAAAGATTGGGTCTTGTTCACAATCACGTTCATTATCTAAATAAGCCAGAAATTCACGAGCGATTTCATGGAATAGCGGGCTTTTACAATGATGTTTAATGATAAAGTCGCGAATCATATTATCCCATGCATTATCTGAGGTTATTTCTCTTAATACGGGGAAGCCGTTAGTAATAAACCCTTCAATATTGTTATAAAATAACTCTTGATAAATAGCCATCCGACGTCGCTCTATATTAACTGGAGCTGGATTGTTATCAGGATCTCGAATAGCTTGAGCAAACTGATATTGGGTATCGATGAAGCTAGGCTGTTGCGACATTACTACTTTCCTGAGCTGATTGATAATGACGAATTTGTTCTACTTCAGTAAACAGTGAATTAATCGATGGGATATTAAAGTCACGTTCTAATAAGGTTGGCATTACACCGTGAAATTGATAGGTTGTTTGTAATAAGTCCCAAACAGGATCAATAATATCTGCGCCATGGGTATCAACCTTTAAATCATCAGCTTCATCATAGTGACCTGCAATATGTAAATAGGCGATTCGTTCACTAGGAACTGATTTTATATAGCGCTCAGCATCATAGTTATGATTAATACTATTAACATATACATTGTTTACATCGAGCAGAATGTCACAGTCAGCTTCCTTAATAACGGCATTAAAAAAATCAATTTCAGCCATTTCTTGCCCAGGAGCAGCATAGTAAGATACATTTTCCATAACAATACGGCGTTCTAAAATATCTTGTACACGTTTAATACGGTTAGCAGTATGGCTGACAGCTTCGTCAGTGAATGGTATTGGCATTAAATCATATAAATGGCCATTATCACTGCAATAGCTTAAATGTTCGCTATAACTGACTATTTTGTGCTTATCGAGAAATTTTTTGAGACGAATAAGAAAGTGTTCATCTAAAGCGGCTGGGCTACCAATAGAAAGTGATAGTCCATGACATAACATTGGAAATCGTTCAGCAAAGTAAGTAAATTTTTTGCTAAGGCTTCCGCCCATTTCCATCCAGTTTTCTGGTGCAACTTCAAGGAAATCGACAGGGTTATAAGGCAGAGCTTCCAGTTCATTCATAAAACTTCTACGAAGTCCTAATCCTGTACCTGATATTGGGCATGAAGCCGTATTCATTTTCCTCTCCTAATGTTGATTTAATAATTAGACGTATTATTAGGTGAAATGTTACAAGACAGACCCTATTAATGAACCAGGTCACATTGATATTATAGCTACTTTGGGTTAATTTCAAACATCGTGCGATCAACACCGACATTACCTGTTTTTTTATCAAACAAGTAGACAATAGCTTTGTAGTGACCGGGGTCTGTTATATTTGTTTTTCCTGAAAACATACCTACAGGGCCAGTAAAGTCTAAAGGTACTTCTGCAACTTTAACTTCATTGTGCATAATAATCGCTTTAGCTTCATAGTTTTTAGGAGCCCAAGGACCATCAGGATAAATCGGACAGCCACATAACATCATCGCTTTTGTATAAATATCAACTTGGCCGCCTTCTAATACGCGTGTCCATGCATCAACAATAAAGCCTGGCATATTGAGTGTAATGCCATCACCTAGAATATCTTTACCGGGAATAACCCAACTAGTAACTGATGCTTCTTGTAGTGCTTGTCGGTAACCGTAGGGTGCGATGAGTTTAAAGCGGATTAAACGCGGGCTAGTAATATCCAACTTTGCTAAAAAGCCAGCCGTTTTATCATCAGTCATCAGTTGGCCACGAACAACCGGCTCTTCAATAATGGCTTTGGTACTGCCGGTGCCACCATTGATCCAACCACTATCGAGGACTTGCCCTGTTTCTGCATCTTCAACAACAACTTTAACGCCGCCGACACTAGTGCCAATATATTTAGCATCTACTGCTTTAGCTCGAATCATCACCTGAGTTTCTACTGCGAAGGCATTAAGACTAAGGGCAAGACCAATAGCGACAGCTGTCAGTGATTTTATCAATTTCATAATTTAATTTCCTATCAACTAATTTTAGTTTAACAAACTTATTCTATACTGCATGAGTGTCCGGTATAGCGTTAACTGCACATAAAGATTCGAGCAACTTATCGAAGAGTAGGTCAGGTTTAATTGATTAATATATACGTATTTACACCTATTTACTAAGCTGTTGTGTATGCTTGGATATGATGCTAAAACCATGAGACCACTACTTATAATAGTATTCTGGGCCAGTTTAAGGCGTTTTTATAAAAAATGTAACTCCTAAGAGATCTAAATAAGTGTGTTAGTATCAGCTTTATCTAAAACCATGGACTGGAAGTTTAGTGGTTAGATACCTATGCTTATGTAAATAGAACTACAAAGGATTGTTTTATGATGCAAGTAAATGGAAATAAATTACTACTTCGTGAACAAACTCGTCAGCTATTTCATAATATGCCTAGTTCAACACTCTCTCAAATAAGTGTTGCAGCCCTTTTTTATGTATTATTTAATAATGATGTTAACAGCCTATCTCTTCTATTATGTTGCTCCAGCATATTTTTACTTGCCGTGGTTAGATTGATATTAGTCCGAGTGCATAGTAATGATAAATCAGAAAACAGCCAGTATTGGCTTAATTTATTTACTTTTGTAACGCTGTTATTAGGTACTGCTTGGGCCTGTTTTAGTTTTTTTTGTATTACTACCGATAATATAGAAATAAAGTCTTTAATTTTTTTGATTGTTTGTGTGATGGTGGCGAGTTCAGTCGATATTTTAGGGGCTTGGACACCTGCATTTTATGCCTATACAGTACCGCAGTTCATTGCCGTCCCCAGCATTCTGCTCTATTTAAATTCTACTGTTAATTCTGTTTTAGCGATTTCATTTGTTATCTATTATATGCTGATTATAAGGCTACAGAAACGGGCTAACGATAATATTCAGCTCACTTTTAACTTGCAACAGAACAGCGAGAAACTGGTATCAGAATTATGTTATGAAAAAGAGCAACGCGAACAGCTGATCGAAGAACGAACACAAGAATTGCATCAGCTACTCACTGAAAAAACGGCAATAATTGAGAATAAATTGATTGGAATGATTATCCTTCATGATCGGAAAATTCACTGGGCCAATTCAAGATTTGAACAGATTCTGGGTTATGGGAAAAGTGAAATAGTCGGTTGTTCAACCCAGAAATTTTATGTAAATGAAGTAGATTATGAGGTGGTTGGAGCACTATATGAAGGCATTTCCGCTGGTGATGTTGAATATGAGCTGGAGTGTAAGAAAAAAGATGGCAGTCATATATGGGTGACGATAATGGGATCTATGCTTAATGAGTGGAAAGGCCAGTCCTTGTGGATGCTTGTAGACATTACTGAGCGTAAACAGTCAGAAGAAAGTCTACGACTCTCATATCGGGTATTTAACGATACACATGACGGAATCATTATTACGGATGCTAATCAAAATATCATTGATGTAAACCCCGCTTTCTGTCAAATAACGGGTTATAGTCGAGAGGAGGTTATTGGCCAAAATCCAAGTTTTCTTAGTTCGGGAAGGCAATCAACAGACACTTATACTCAGATGTGGCAAAGCATTAATGAGCAAGGCCATTGGCGAGGTGAACTGTGGAATCGCAAGAAAAATGGTGAAATATTTGCTGACTCACTGACCATCTCTGAGTTAAAGGATGAGAGCGGCAAAACAACAAATTTTGTTGGAATATTCTCCGATATAACTAAAAGTAAACAACAGGAAGAGACCCTTAGTTTATTAGAACACTATGATGTGCTTACTGAGTTACCAAACCGAACGCTATTGACTGACCGTTTTGAGCAAGCCATTGCTCATAGTAAGCGTAACAAAACATTCTTGGCCGTTTGTTTTCTTGATATAGATTACTTCAAAGTCATCAATGATAACTATGGTCATGAAGTGGGAGATCAATTATTAATAGAAGTAGCAAAACGTCTCAAAGTTACTATCCGATCAGAAGATACTGCAGCACGGTTAGGTGGTGATGAATTTGCTTTATTACTATGTAATATTTCATCCTATACGCAGTGTGGGAAAACGGTGGAGCGAATGCGTCAGTCACTCGCTCAGCCTTATGTAATTGGGGAAAGCACACATGAAGTCACTACTTCCATTGGTATCTCGTTATACCCACTAGAAGAAGGTGATTTAGATACTATGTTACGTCAT
>Ga0105350_10001725_pt1 | contig 13551 bp, 8 predicted proteins | sample EN1Hudsemesocosm_FD_83506 | JGI IMG/M metagenome (GOLD analysis project Ga0105350, IMG submission 83506) | Methane-oxidizing microbial communities from mesocosms in the Hudson Canyon - EN1E Hudson Canyon | ecosystem: Environmental > Aquatic > Marine > Cold seeps | place: Hudson Canyon... | reverse complement strand
TCGCTGGTTACCGGACCATTGCTGGCGATATCGGTGATTGCGACAACAACAGTGTATTGGGTACGCGGCGTTAGATCGGTGACAACAAACTGATGACAGACAGCCGCATTACCCAGAGTGAAATTTGCGGTATCGCCTGTACCTGTGGTTTCAACACTAATCACACTCGTCACTGGCTCGTTTGCGCAAAATGAAACGGTGAATTTGTCGTAGTCAATGGAGCTGATGGTGGGTCCGCTAACAAAACTAGGTAAAGTTGAGTCGGGTAGGGCCAGGGTTCTAAAATCAGCCGGTAAGGGTGTAGACGTTAGTTCATTGACATCGGTTGAGAATACCATCGAGGCGTAGTCGGTATCGGCGGTTAATCCGGTTAACAATACTGAATGAAGTGTCGTTAATTCGTCCAGAGTAAACGTATTACCGCTGTCAAGCACCACCGAACTGTTGGAGGCTTTATCGGTCAGCCACTCAACGACTGCTGACACGTCGGTTATGTTTTTTACTAAGGGACCTGAAATAATTTTTGGCGGTGCTAACACGACCGGTGGAATTGGGTCTGTGGTGAAACTAAGGGTGTCACTACTGGTCCTCACGCCTTTGGAGTTGAAAGCATCTACTTGTAAAAAATAACTGGTCTCGGCTTGCAGGTTATTTAAAACAAGTGCATGAGACGTTTTAAAATCAGAGACCGATTCAACTTCATCCATTGCGTTTTCTGATAGACCAAAGCGAACCTGGCCGTTGGATGCACGCTCGGTTGACCAATTAACCGTGGCGGTAAAATTACCAATATCGGTTACATAAGGCTGGATTGAAAATACCGGGGCTGGCAGTTCTGGCGTAGGTTCTTCAGGGGTAGTAGCTTCTGGGCCGGAATTAAATTCACCCAAGGCACAATCGGCATTATTTCCGACGGCATCGGTTAGACTGACTTGATGCTCATAATTAGTATCGGGTGACAGTCCGGTTAGTTGAGCAAAGCCTGTAAGGCTTAATGTTGAGTGACTATTTTGCAACCACTCACTAGTATTTTTTTCGCGGTAGTTAAGGATTGCCGTGGCCAACTCATCACTTTGCCAGCTAATTTCGGCAAAAGTAACAAACCCATCCGCAGAGGGTGGCGCGATACACTCCGGTGGGGTTGAATCAACTTCCCCGGTGGTTAATGCGCCGATCACTTTGCTATCGATTTTGCCTTCAATATCCGTTGAATAAATCACACAACGATAACCAGTATTAAACTCTAAACCGATCAGCGTAAGAATGTGATTTTTGCTGCGTTCAGCTTTATTGACTTCACTGGTACCGTTGGTCGATTCACAGATCAAACGACTATCGGCATTCAGGTTAGTTCTCCAGCTTAACGTTATGCTGTTGCCGGTCAATCTTTCGATCACAGCTTGTGAAGTGATTTCCAGGCCGCTAGATGAGTCTGCTGTGCTGGTAGTGAATGAGGTGACGCTACCGGTTGTTGTATTGCCGGTGAGATCGCTAGATTCGACTGCAAAATAATAGGTGGTTTCGGGTAAGAGACTGGTGAGGGCTAATTGATGTAAAGTTGAGAAGCCAGGAGATGTTTCTACCCGGTTAAGGTTGTCGGCCGACGTACCGACGAAAATAACAGTGGATGCAGATTCATCGGTACGCCAGCTTATCAACGCACTCGTATTTGAGATATCTTCTACTAAAGCACGGCCAATCAATAATGGCGCAGCAGTATCGGGTGCTGATCTAGTCACAAACTGGGTAGCTTCAGATTGTGGTGGGCTATATCCATAAGCCACTTTTGATGCAACAATTAACTGATAAGTTGTACTCGCAGCTAAACCTGTGATCGGGGCAGAGTGCTCGGTTACCAGCATGGTATCGTTCTGCACTCGATAAGTAGTACCGTCATTAAATGAAATACCACTGGTAGTCGGTTTATTTGTGGTCCAGCTTACGACTGCAGTGGAGTCAGATATATCGGAAATAGTAGGTCCAGATGTGATTATTGGTGGATTTAGATCGGCAGCGGCCAGTGTTTTCACATTCGTGACCAGGCTCGTTGTTGGGCCGTTGCCAGCGATGTCGGTCATCTCTGCTGAAACAGCATACGACTGATTAGAATTGAGATCGCTAATAGTCAGTTCATGGCAACGTGAGAGCTCTTCGAGTAAGTAATCATCAGTATCGACAACAAACTTTCCGTTGACCGGTTCATTAGCGCAAAAGGCCATGGTCATTTGAGTGTTAGAAATGGCGCTTATTGTTAGCGGCTGCATAAACTTCGGTGCGATAGAATCTGTATAGGTGCTCGCAGTAATAAAATCAAAACTTGTCGTTGTCGAACTATTATTTTGTTCGTCAGTCGTAGTAACCTGAGCGCTGTAAATAGTGCTTTCATCAAGATCTGTGATCACTACGCTGTGTTGGGTGCGTAGTTGACTATTGGCAAATGTTTCACCGCCGATTATTTGAGTCGAACTGGTCACCGGTTCATCGGTTTGCCATTCAATCACGGCCGAATGGTAGCTAATATTTTTTACATAAGGTCCCGCAATAATTTTTGGATTCAACTGATCAATAAGAACTAATTCCTGCTCCAAATTTTTGGCGCTGTTAATAGCATAATCTGAACGCACAGCAGTGGCAAAGTTGCTCTCAGTAGGTGGTATATAGGTTATGTCGTATAAACAGTCGGCACTGTTATCGTAAAAGCCGGAGGCGATACAGGGGTCTGTAGGAAACAGCAACATAACATAGTTGCCATCAATGTCGGTGCGAACACTACTGTTAAGATGGTCTAAATTTCGATTTGATAATTCCAGTAGCGGGCCTTGTTCGGGGCCATGCCAGTTGGTGCTGGTTTGAACATCGACATTGGCAATTGGGGTGTCATTACTATCAACCACTTTTCCGGATAAGAGCACAAAATCAAACTGTGAGTCACGTATTGTGTCGGCGAGAACTTCAAAATCTATAGAGGCAATCAAAGCTTCGTTAGGCGCGCCTATTAGGGAAACATCTGAGGCATAAAAATTGGTTCGAAGAACAAAACTACCGGGTGATACTGTCCACGCATAGGCACCATCAGCACCGACCGTTATGGTATCTCCAATCTGACGAAATAAATTGCTTTCTAGTACTTCAAAAAGCCCTACATTAGCACCTTCTATTGGATTGCCCAACTGGTCTTTGACCACACCGCTGAGGCTTTCTGCGTGAAGCGCAAAAGAAAAAAACGAAAATATGAAGGCCAGGAAAATAGCTGAGGTTCTGGCTTTAGTAAAATCCAATAGTCTTTTACACATGCAGTCTCTCCAAAGAGAAGAAAATTTTGATTCTGACGAACTAAGGGCAACCGGTAGGACAAAACAAGATCGCGTAGGTAGCTATTATAGCTTGTTCTGGCAACTCCGCCGTCATAGGTAAAACGTTTACCCTTAGACCGGTAGCTTTGCGGACCTGATCTTTCGATCCAGGCAGCCCAAACTTAAATATACTAGTGTCCGTGGGAACTACCACCACTCCCTAGTAACTAATTGTAATGAAAAGTATAATATCCAAATTATAGGTGATATCGAATTTAATCGATTTAAAAGCTTCTAGAATACCAACTCCTGGACTTTTGGATCGATCACCTAACAGGCAGGCAAATTTGTATTTTAACAAGACATCGACCATTTACTGATAAACGCCTTTCGACGATGTGTGGTCTACTAGCAATGTAAGCGTTATGGAATTTTTTTCTCTTACCTTGACCAATATCTCTGAATGGCCTTCGCACAACTAACCTATCGCAGAAATTCTGCACGATATTGATTCCTGTTTGCGAGCACAAAAGGATAAGATCTACCATATGGGCATCTTGTACGCTTTAATTGTGACTTTGATTCAGAGAGTTAAGTTTTCCTTGGTAATCACTCTTTATAGTTTAAAACGTTATTTAGCTTCAACTACCTTAATAATAGTTTTCACCTTTTGATCGGGTGGTAGGTGATAACTTACGGGTATCGGATAATAGCGACTTCGTTTTCCGCTTGGTATGGCTTCTGTCGTGTTCCAGCTATCTTCTTTAATTAACGTGCCATTATCATTGAATAATTGACTAACTAGCGTGATTTTTTTGATAGTGAGAGGGCTTCTATTTACAATTGACGCGAGCAAAGGCCCTTTAGGATCTTGTATATGCTGTACTTTTAAATATTTGTTTGGGTTGTCGTTAATTTCCAGCCTAGCAATGTACTTGCGTGCTTCAGACCCTTGTTGACCTTGGCTTGATGCTGCTTGTGTATAATAGTTGATGGCTTTGCCTTTCTGTCCTGCTAGCTGGTAAAGGTTACCTAGCTCTAGGGCTGCTGAACTAGTAGGTAGAAGGGACATGCTGTGTTTGAAATCAGCTTGAGCATTTTCGTTCTGGTTCAAGGAAAGGTAGGTGTTTGCACGGTTCAAAAAGTAGGAGAATTGATTCGGATTTAACTCTGTTGCTTTATTGTGTGCGCTTAAAGCCTGTTTTGACTTACCTTGTTTTTCATAAATCTCTCCTTTTATTGACCTGAAAAGTGCTTCTTTAGGTTCAATTTCTATGGCTTTATTTATTAACCACAACGCCTTTTTATCATCTTTCTTAGAGCGTGCTAAGTTCGCTTTGTCTGAAAATTCGTAGGCCTCAAGCTTACTATTTAAATAAGACATGGCCACTTGGTATTCTTTTTCACCGCTGAAGTTTCCTGCGCTAGGGTAACTTTGAATATGTTTTTTATTTTTGTTCACACGCTCTTGCGAAGGTGGATGAGAAGCGAGTAAACCTTCGAACCATGAGCTTTGTTTGCCTTTTGAAAATGAAAGAAACAATTCTTGTAGTTCAACGGCGCCCTGTAGGTTGTAAGCTGTTTTGGCCATGTATTTCATACCGTACTGGTCTGACTCCAGTTCATGATCCCTGCCATACTTGGATAAGGTTAATTGCGCACCTAAGCTTGCCCCACCAATAATTAAATCACGGTAGTCATTATTGCCAAACACCAGTCCCAGACCCTGAACGCCGACTTGAGTGAGCATATTGTCTCTCATTCTTTGTGCACCATGTCGCGCTGCTGCATGTACGATTTCATGACTAAGAACAGCTGCCAGCTGGGATTCATTGCTTAGTTTTGTTAATAGTCCACGGTTAATGGCGATTTTTCCAGAGGGGAGTGCCCAGGCGTTGGGTACCGAGTTGTTTAACACCACGAACTCGTAAGGTAGGTTCGGTTGTTCACTGACAGCCGCTAATTTGTGGCCTACCTTTTTAATATAAGCACTTAGTTTAGGGTCTAGCAGGTATTGACCCCCTTGGGATTGTTGGGCTGGTTTGTATTGTGCTTTTCCTATTTGTAATTCTTCAGAAAGTGAGGCGAAAATAAGTTGTTTTTCGCCAGTCACCGGGTTAACTGAACAGGCACTCATCAATATTGAAAATGCTAAGATGAAAAAAGGTATAATATGCCGCATATTGAAAGCTCAAAAAATTTGGTTAGGCTATTGTGCGTTAGGGGGGGAGGTGTGTACACGCTTGTTTTATTTTTTCTCTACATCATCTATCCACTATACTGTGTAGTGCCTGAACAGCAGGGAATATTGTTCATTAAAAAATGCGAAGGACTATGCTCAACTACTGATATTTCATTTTTACAGGATAATGAATGAGAGACGAAACCGAGTTGTTTGCCCAAGTTGATAGTTTTGTGCGGGTGTTAGCACAATGCCAAGAGCTAGGTATTAAGGTGGTATCCGCTAGAGAGAATGAATTGATTCTTGAACTTCCTTATAGTCAAAAAATTATTGGCAACCCTGATACCGGGGTAATTCATGGCGGAGCGATTACAACGTTAATGGATACGACTGCGGGTGCAGGCGTTTTATGTGGAATGTCTGAATTTGAGCTGTGTCCGACGCTTGACCTTCGTGTCGATTATATGCGTTCAGCAAAACCAGGCTTGTCAGTTTATGCGCGAGCAAGTTGTTATCGTAGTACTAAAAATATCATTTTTATGCGCTGTGAAGCCTATCAGCTAGACCGTACGGTCGCACATTGCGTTGCCACGTTTATGCGGATGGGGAAGAAAGGCATACCCTCTTTAGATGTGATGACTAATAATATTACGCTTCATCAGGCCTCGAATACTATTATCAATGCCATCGATGTTGATTTTAAAGACGTTATTGATCGTGTCCGGGCGGAACAAAATTTTACCGAGCTCGCCAATGTTATTCCGTATGCCAAATTGATTGGGATCGAGTTTGACCAACAGGGCGACAATGTATCATTTAAGCTAAAACAGCGTGCAAGTAATATAGGCAACCCTATTTTACCCGCGATTCATGGTGGTGTGTTGGGTGGTTTTATGGAGTTAGCCAGTGCTTTGCACTTGTTGGTGTCTCAGTCCACATTGAAGTTTCCGAAAATTATTGATTTTTCAATAGATTATTTAAGGACGGGTAGGAATGTAGATACCTATGCAGAATGTTTGGTGACCCGTCAGGGTGGGCGAGTAGCGAATGTAGAAGTGCATGCTTGGCAGGAGAATAAAAAAGAGCCCATCGCGTTGGCTAGGGCTCACTTTCTGTTAGAGGACTAAGGTCAGATTTGAAGGACAAAGTTGAAGCTCAGAGCTTAATGGCCAGGGTACCCAGTTGAGTCAGTTTTTAAACGAAATATCTGATAAGGCCCATGCTCGGCAATATATTGGTCGGGTTTGGCGATGACAAACTGTAGTGCGCTGGCTGTGACGTATAACCAGCCATCGGGGCCGAAACTGAAACCATCTGGCCAGCGTAATTTGGGATCTTTGATTAATGTTTCTAGGCTGCCATCTATTTTCATTCTGACAATGGCAGAGTGCTCTAGATCGCTTATATAAATATTGCCTGCATCATCCGTAGTTATGCCATCACTCATGGTCTTTTCTCCATAAGCTTCAACTGCTTGTTCTAGCTGTTCTGCCGATAAGTTTTCATCGTTAAGGTCTTTAACGCGTACACGATGCATTTGTAAGTCGGTCACTGGTGCAAAATAGAGCCACTCTTCTTTTCTATCGAGAGCAATTGAGTCAACGCCTGGACGAATAGCAAATACCCCAAACATCAGCATTTTTAAGTCTTCAACATAAGGCACGAAATAATCAGCTTCGACTGAGTCGTGACCGGCTAAAACGGAACGCGCCGATTTGTTTAGTACATCATAAATAATTAAAGAAGGACTTTTTCCTAATATGCTGGCATTGGCAATATAGATACGAGTGCCATCTTGGCTGACTTGAAAGTCATTTAGGTGTGAGCCTAGACCTGCAACATCTGAGTTGAACTGATATTGGTGGACAGTTTGCATGGTCTCAATATCAATAGCGACAATTTGCGGTGTTCCTTGTCCATGGTCAGCGTAGTCCAACAACCATAAACGATTTTGCCTATCGAGACGCATCGACAAAACGGTATGAAGTTTGACGTCTAGTTTGAGCTCTTTCGCTTGCCCCTCTACCAGCTCTGCAATGCCATAAGAGGGAAAACCCTCAGGATGAAAAGTGAAAAATACTCTGCCGGTTTTAGATACGGCGATATTGCCAGGCGGGAATTCTAGGTCTGCTATTTTTTCTAGCGCGCTCGAAGGGAGCGTTGGTTTCGTGGTGCGGTCTGGGAAAACATCGCCCCCACCGTAGACTGCATCTAACACAGAGGCTGAGATGCCGATAAACAAAACGCAAGAAAATAACACAATGGCAAGGATTCGAATCATAATATTTCTATCAAATTATTTGTTGAATGGTTAGTAGGGGCTATTAAATCATATTCGTCAAAATAAACGAATGCGCTTGAAATAAAAAATGCCACCCCCACATAGAAATCAAGGTTAAAAATGGTTTCATCAGAAACTATGTCGAAGCTATGTTGAAACTACAGCGAATACATTAACCATCTTTTTGAATAACACGAAATTGAGAGATTAGCTTTTATGTCTACAGCAGAAACGAAACAAGAAACCCTTGGCTTTCAAACAGAAGTAAAACAACTTCTAAATTTGATGATCAACTCACTTTATAGCAACAAAGAAATATTCTTGCGTGAGTTAATTTCAAACGCCTCCGATGCGGAAGATAAACTACGTTTCGAAGCGCTTTCAAATGATGCCTTGTATGAAAATGATGGCGATTTAAATATCCGTTTAGCGTTTGATGAAGAAGCGAAGACCGTTACTCTTACCGATAATGGTATTGGTATGAATCGTACAGATGTGGTCAATCATCTTGGTACGATTGCGAAATCAGGTACTGCTGAATTTATGAGTAACTTGAGCGGCGACAGTAAGCAGGACTCACAACTTATTGGTCAATTTGGTGTTGGTTTTTATTCTGCCTTTATCGTTGCTAAGAAAGTAGATGTATTCACACGTAAAGCCGGTGCTGATAAATCTGAAGGTGTACATTGGAGCTCTGAAGGTGAAGGTGAATTCACTATTTCTGATGTAGAGAAGGCTAGCCGTGGTACTGAAATTGTTCTTCATTTAAAAGATGATGAAACAGAGTTTGCAAATGGCTACCGCTTACGTGGTCTAGTGAAGAAGTATTCTGATCATATTGCCTTTCCTGTGATCATGTTGTCTGAGCCTGCGCCCGTTCCACCAGCTGCAGAAGGCGAAGAGCAAAAAGAACAGGAAGAACCAAAAGACGAAACAATTAATGAAGCAACAGCACTTTGGGCTTTATCTAAGTCAGAAGTGAAAGACGATGAATATAAGTCGTTTTATAAGCACATTTCTCATGACTATCAAGACCCTATGAGCTGGTCTCATAATCGTGTTGAAGGTAAGTTTGAATACACCAGTCTTCTTTATATTCCGTCAAAAGCACCTTTTGATTTATATAACCGTGAAGTACCTAAGGGTCTAAAACTATACGTTCAGCGTGTCTTTATTATGGACGAAGCTGAGCAGTTCTTACCGCTTTATCTACGTTTCGTGAAAGGTATAGTGGATTCAAAAGACCTATCATTGAACGTTTCTCGTGAAATTCTTCAAAGTGATAAAACAGTTGATAGCATGCGAACGGGTCTAACCAAGCGTGTATTGGATATGTTAAACAAACTTGCCAAAAATGATGCTGAAAACTATCAGTCTTTCTGGAATGAGTTTGGTGCAGTGATCAAAGAAGGTTTAGCTGAAGATCATACTAACAGTGAAAAGATCGCTAAATTATTACGTTTTGCTTCAACGCATGCTGGCAATGACACGCAGAGCCAGTCGTTGACGCAATATGTTGAACGCATGCAAGAGACCCAAGATAAGGTCTACTACATTACTGCTGACAGTTATGCGGCAGGCTTAAGTAGTCCTCATATGGAAATCTTCCGTAAGAAGGGTATTGAAGTGCTTGTGTTGAGTGAGCGAATTGATGGTTGGATGATTTCCTACCTGAATGAATTTGACGGTAAGCACCTTCAGGATATCACCAAGGGCGAACTTGACTTGGGTGATGCCGAGGAAGAAGAAGAGAAAAAGCAGAAAGAAGAGGCAAGCAAAACCTATGAAGGTTTGATTACTCAGATTTCTGAACTGCTGAAAGATAAGGTTGACCAGGTGCGTGTCACCAATCGATTAACTGATTCTCCTGCTTGTTTGGTTTCTGGTGCGCACGATATGGACGCACAAATGAAGAAGATCATGGAAGCTGCAGGTCAGCAAATCCCAGATACTAAGCCAAACTTTGAAATAAACCCTGAGCATCCTTTGGTGATGAAGTTAAATGATGAGCAGAATGATGAGCGCTTTAACGATTTGACGCACGTATTGTTTGATCAGGCAGCACTTGCTAGCGGTGAGCAGCTTAAAGAACCGGGTGCATTTGTTTCTCGATTAAATAAGCTTTTGTTGGATCTTTCTAAGTAAGCATAAATTAAGTTTATTGTAGAAAATTGAAGGGAGCGGTTTTTAGGAATCGCTCCTTTTTTATTCAGGCAAGGCTTATAATAACTCAAGTATCGGTTAATGGCGTTTTAAAGAAGAAGCTTAAATTGCTTTTGGTGTGAAGGTGTTTGTCTGGTTTCTGCCGTTTTCTTTAGAGACATATAAAGACTGGTCGGCTTGCTCTAACCATTCCTGATAGGTTTTGGTGCTTTCTACTGCCTGGCTAATGCCGAGACTAACGGTAAATTTAATAGATTTTTTGTCATGGATAACTTCTAATGCGGCAATTTCTTCTCTAACTCGTTCACAGAAAACCATTGATGATTTGGCATCAGTGTTGCCTAAAATAACGCCAAACTCTTCACCACCATATCGTCCGGCTATATCTGTTTTACGCAAGTTCTTGGTGAGAATAGCGGATACCTGCCTGATTACTTCATCGCCAGCTTGGTGTCCAAAAGTGTCATTCACTTTTTTAAAGTGGTCGATATCAAACATGATGACAGAACTAATGGTGTCGTAACGTTGAAAGCGACTGAATTCTTGAGACAGGCATTCTTCCCAATATCCTCTGTTATTGAGTTGCGTCAGTTTATCCGTACGGCTTATTTTCTCAAGCTCTTTATTGGCGTATTCTAAGGCTTTCCTGTTGGAGGCTATATCGGTTACATCATAGATCAATATCGCAATATGATTGACGTTACCATCGGTAGATACTAAAGGTGAAATGGTAATGTTTTGGTACATATAGGGTTCAGTACCCGTAATGGGCCGATAATTTTTAAACTTGAACAAATAGGGGCGTTGTTCCCATGTCATGAAGGAGCGATTTTTAAGCATAAAAACGGAATTAGTTTTATGCGTTAACCAGTCTTTAGGTAACTCGGAAAATAATTCAAACATATTCTTATCTTTGGTCTGTAGTGGTGTGACACCACTATGGCTTTCCATAAAGCTGTTCCAGACTTTGATATTGTATTCACGATCAAGCACCACTAAGCCGACATCGATGGTTTGTAGCATATCCATCAGCCAATGAAACTCTCTTATGTCTATTTGTGAGCTCATACGTTTGTTGTCAATATGTTAGATATAAGGTTCAATCCATCAAGTAGGAGAGACGTTTGTTTAAATTGTCGATAGAGTCTTCAGTAAATAACATCAGTAGGTCGCAACTGATATTATAGTTTTCAATTTCATAGGTGATTTCGATAGCGAGGGTTTTCTTCCACCGTTTTGCATTTGCTTTTATTAGCTCGCTTACTTTTACATGTTGGCCGAGAACCACTGGGTGACCTTGGCTGAATTTTGTATCGAGTTGCTGGGCAATACCGTTTATGCAGGCGCCGACTAAAATACTGGCAATTTCCATTAACAATTCAAGTTCAATGGTCCTGTCTAGCTCACCTTCAAATTTAAGTAATTTGGCTATATCTGAAAAGCTGGAGTCATTAAAGAGTAAAAGCGCTTCACCACTTATCCCTGATCCGATAAATCCTTGACAGACAGCTGAATAAGTTTCATTTTCAGAAACCGCTAAGGCCATGACGAGTTCACTTACTTCTAACTCGTTTACATTAGGAATGGGCAGTTTTACAAAAACGTTTAATAAGCGGGCTAACAAATCGGCAGCCTGTCCCATGGCAACATTTGCTATTTCTTGAATACAGTCTCGATATTCTATCTTACCTGCATCACCTTTTATGATTGCTTTTACGACTGGCTTTTCGGCATTCTCAGATTGTTTAGCTGCAGGAGTGTATAAACCAAACCTTTCTAGTAAATCTGCGAGTGCTTCGGGAGAAGTTGGTTTTTTAATAAACTCAACAGCGCCTAATTTTTTAACACGAATATGTGCTTCGGGCTGAATGTCACCTGAAACAACGATTACCATCGTATCCATATTAAGCTTGATGATATTTTCGAGTGTTTCGTAACCATCCATCACGGGCATGTTAAGGTCGAGAAACATAATGTCTCCCAAACCTTTATTGATAGCTTTTAATGCTTCTCTTCCATTCGTTGCAAACGATACCTCGATATCCCAATCTTTGGGCAAGGTTCTAGCCATTTGTTTGCGGGCTACGCTAGAGTCGTCACATATTAAGACTGGTGTCGTCATGCTAAGGGAAGCATCCTTAGGTTAGGGTTGTACCAATCATTAAAGTTTACAAATACCTATACAGCAAGTCTTTAGCTTAAATATTTAAGGTTGAAATGAAGACGAGTATGTAAATGACCTGAATGTAGTAATCAGTTATACTCAGCGTTTATTTTTTCTGGGTCGCTTGGGTGTTTTTCTTAAGGATGGATCTAGTTTTATCGACTTTAATGTTTTAATCGGAGTGCTAATGAGTAGTTCATTTTTAGAAATAATAGAATTAGAAAATGGTGGCTTTGCATTGAAGCGAATGGATGATGATGGAGAAGCATTAGTTGAACTTCATTTTTCGGATGAAGTGTTGGATTTTTTAGGCGATCACAAGGTTGCTATTGCAAAAGCAATGATAGGCGCAGGCGTTCAAGCAGCGGGTGCTGTTTCGAAGTCATTAGTAGACGCACAAGAGAAAGAAATCTCCGAGCGTATATTGCATTAGCCTGCATATTTAATTGGATCGGTTTAAGTGTTTTTTATTTGTAGATAAGGTATTAGTCAGTTTTTTTAAGGTGAAATGATGGAATTAGTGAACATAGAAATAGCAAATAAAATAGCGACAATAACTTTAGCTAACGGTAAAGTGAACGCTATTTCACATCAAGTTATTACTGAATTGAATACAGCGTTAGATCAAGCTGAAGAAGCTAAAGCGGTGGTTATCTTAACGGGGCAGTCAGGTATCCTTTCTGGCGGGTATGATTTAAAAACCATGCAGAAAAGTATGGATGATGCCATGGCTTTGGTGACCGAAGGTTCAAAGCTAACACGTCGAATGCTGTCTTTTCCTTTTCCAATTATAGGGGCTTGTCCTGGACATGCTGTAGCGAAAGGTGCATTTTTATTATTGTCTTGCGACTATCGAATAGGCACCGCCGGACCTTTCAAAATAGGTTTAAATGAAGTGGCCATTGGCATGACGATGCACCATGCGGGAATTGAACTGGCGCGTGGCCGAATTCCTATTAATTACCTGAATCGTGCCGTGATGAACGCTGAAATGTTTGATCCGGAAACTGCAGTTTTAGCTGGTTTTTTAGATAAAGTAGTTGAGGGTGAGCAATTAATGGTTGAAGCTAATGCCGTAGCCGTTCAAATGAATACATTAAATATGCGTGCTCATCATGCCACTAAGCTGAAAGTTAGAAAAGAAGCGCTGGAAGTGATGGATACAGCAATAGAAGTTGATTCGACAGGAAGTTTATAAACCTTATGGCTCAGACGCTAGAGCAGATCACTCCAATGCATATTCATATTCTTGGGATTTGTGGCACGTTTATGGGGAGCCTTGCTGTACTGGCAAAAGAAAGCGGTATCAAGGTGACGGGCTGTGATCAGTCTGTCTACCCCCCAATGAGTACCCAGCTTGAGTCTCAAGGAATTGAGTTGATCTCTGGCTATGGTATTGATCAACTGACGCTTGGTGCTGACCTTTATGTCATTGGAAATGCCATTAGCCGAGGGAACCTTTTACTTG
>Ga0105350_10001722_pt1 | contig 13562 bp, 7 predicted proteins | sample EN1Hudsemesocosm_FD_83506 | JGI IMG/M metagenome (GOLD analysis project Ga0105350, IMG submission 83506) | Methane-oxidizing microbial communities from mesocosms in the Hudson Canyon - EN1E Hudson Canyon | ecosystem: Environmental > Aquatic > Marine > Cold seeps | place: Hudson Canyon... | reverse complement strand
CTGATCGTACCAATGAAGTAGCGATTGAATTAGAGATTGATTCATTGGTTGAAGCGTCTGCTAATGGCGATTTATCAAAACGTATTGACCCAATTGGCAAAACAGGTTTCTTCAAAAAATTGGCGGTAGGGCTAAATCAAACAGTAGAAAGCACAGACTCATTCCTGCGTGATATGGGGGTTGTGCTTTCATCGATGTCAGATGGTGATCTCACAAAGTCCATTCATAAAGACTATAAAGGCTCTTTTGGCGAACTAAAACTTGATGTGAATACAACCATTCATAAATTAACAGATATTATTACCCGGATTAGAGACTCTTCAGGTTTGGTGCATTCTGCTTCAAATGAAATCTATCAAGGGAATGATGACTTAAGTCGACGTACTGAAGCGCAGGCTAGTTCTCTAGAAGAAACAGCAGCAAGTATGGAAGAGATTACCAGTACGGTGAAAGATAGCTCAGCGAATGCTTCAGAAGCAAATGGAATGTCAACGAGCGCGAAGAAGAAAGCGGCAGAAGGAGGGCAGGTAGTTAAAGGAGCGATCGTAGCCATGGGAGATATTCTGGAGTCGAGCAACAAAATTAATGACATTATTGGTGTGATTGATGAAATTGCATTTCAAACAAATCTTTTAGCCTTAAATGCTGCGGTAGAAGCCGCTAGAGCCGGTGAACAGGGGCGTGGTTTTGCCGTTGTTGCGGGTGAAGTGAGAACCTTATCGCAACGGTCAGCTGCCGCAGCTAAAGAAATTAAAGATCTGATTCGAGATAGTATGACGAAGGTTGAGTCCGGTTCAAAATTAGTCAATGAATCAGGTGAAACTTTGGGTGAAATCGTGACCGCGATAGATGATGTGGCGAGCCGTGTTGAAGGTATTGCAAACTCAGCGGTAGAGCAGCATGCAGGGATAGGTCAGATTAATCAGGCGATTACTCAAATGGATGATATGACACAGCAAAATGCAGCTTTGGTAGAAGAGGCCAGTGCTGCGAGCGAGGCGCTAAGTGAACAGGCGGGTATTTTAAATAACTTAGTGGGTTTCTTTTCTGTTGGCGGTATGGCTCCACAAGCAATAAATGAAACTTATAAACAACGTACTCCACGGGCAACTGCTATACCAATTTCTTCTGGGCAAAGCCTGACTAAAGCATCTGTTACAAAATATAATGGCGCAAAAAGCGACAAGGATAGTGAGTGGGAAGAATTTTAGGTTAAAGTGAAATCACTAACCTTGCACCTTAAAGTTTAAGTCAAAAGCACTGAACAGTAGCTCGGAACTCGCGATTCGAATCTCAACAGGCCCCTATATTATCTAATGTGTAGGGGCTTGTTATTCATTCTTGATTTTTAGTTTTTGGCTTAAATAAGTGTGATTAGGTAAATATGATTTTTGTTACAGTGCATGTGAAATAGAACGCTATCTGCGTTTCAACACCACCTTGGCCCATGTATCCAAATAACCATACTATAACGTCGACCCTTCGTCACGGGAGCGACTCGGTGAACGACCCAACTTGGAAAAATAATTAACTTTCCCTGGACTTGTGGTGGTGCCAGAATTTTTCCTCCAGCATTAAATTGTATGTCGCCACCTTCGTACTCGCTCGGGTCATTTAATGGAATCGATATACTTAGTTTTCGGCGCATCGACGTAGGGCCATTATCACTATGCCAATCAAAGTGTCCGCTGTCTTTTTCGTCGTAATAAGCTATCTGTGCTAACTCGAAAGAGTCAATATTGACTTTATAGATTTTATTAACAGCTAATGCCATTTGCCAAATGCGATCGTAGATCCATTTGTACTGTTCTTGGTGTAACCAAACAGCGTGTGATCGTCGCTCATTATGAGTAATATCCGATTCGATACTTGCTTTACCATCCTTAACCTTATCCATATAGACACTGGCAGGTTGTGCATCTTTATCTGCAAGCTCTCGCAGAAATTTCATCTCCTCATTACTAAAAACAGGGTTTGCTTGAGTGACAAAATAGAATGGAGAATCATTGCTCGCTTCTTGGACATCTTTATTCGTAATAAATCGATAGGGGGGCTGATTTTCCACTTGCTTTACCTGTTTTTAAGTTTGAATTATTAGTACTGAATCGGCATAAGGAATCGTAATAAATTTTTTATATCAGTCATAATACTATGTTAAATATAGGTGGGATAAAAGAGGGTTGATCACAAACTTAGACTCAGAACATGAAAAACTATTAAGTGGATATTAGCAGATGAGTTTTTTGCAGTATGGTTATAAATTTATAATCCGTAGTGACTTTGTATAGGCTTAATATCTTAAGCTCGCCTCAAATAAAGTGGCAACTTTTTAGGTGTTTTTCTTAAAACTTATTTACTCACCAATACTATTACCTCGCAATACGATTAATAACTATGATTTTTTGAAAGTGTACGTTAGCTAAGAAATTTACACTTCAAATTTTTGAGCTAAACTTTAGTCTGTATATATTTACTTGATCTTCCCAACCAACATGAGAATTGCATGACGAGAACGCTCGCCTCTTTTGTTTTTTTATTGATTCTTTTTTCTTCAAGCGTAGCTTTTGCGCAAAACCCCGATACTTATCAAACGCCTGCTTATTCTCGAGTGCCGGTTAATATCGATGTGAAAACTGAAGATTCAATTAATCTTGGCTCAAAACTTGAGTACTTTGAAGACCCGAACGGTGAGCTTTCTCTTGCGGATGTTAGGCGCTTAAAAAAACATGCTTGGTCTCTTAGTGAGAGCGAAACGCCTAATTTTGGTTATTCCAATAGTAGTTATTGGTTCCGTTTTCGTTTGAATAATAAGGTGCCATGCTGTGGTGCATCAACTGAAAATAAGATTATCGCGATTAATTATGCACTACTTGATCACATTGAATTCTATGAAATTGAAGATGGATATATCACTAAGTCTACGGTCACGGGCGATATTTACCCATTTTCTCAGCGTCCGATAAGACATCGTGATTTTTTATTTCCTATTTCTTTGAAATTTGATAAACCCGTTGATATTTATTTTAGAGTAAGTACCCAAGGTGCAACTCAGTTTCCTGTTTCGATATGGGATGCACAGAAATTTAGTTTTGCTGATCAAGATGAGCAAGTCATTAAAGCCCTTTATTATGGGATGATACTTGCGTTGGTGCTTTATAATTTATTCTTGTTTGTTTCAATTAAAGAACGGCCCTACATATACTATGTGGGACTAATGGCATCAGTCTTAATGTTGATGTCTGGAATGCATGGTTCTTTGTTTCAGTATATTTTCCCGCAATCCCCTGTCTTTCATAAAATGAATATTCTTATTTCGGTGCCGAGTGCACTGCTTTTTGCAACGTTGTTTTCATCTTACTTCCTTCATTTGGATAAGATTGCTCCCAGGTTAAATGCCTTGATGAATACCATGGCGATAATCTTTCTATGCTGTATCGCGGGTGCTTTTATCTTGCCTTATGATATTTCAACCAGAATCTCAGTGTTTCTTGCCATTCCTGCAAGCTTTATAATCATGTTTTCTGGGCCTTATGCTTGGAGTAAGGGGCAAACTGCAGCTAGGTACTTTACTGTGGCATGGGTGTTTTTAATGTTGGGGGCAATTATTTCAGCTGCGAGTAAATTTGGAGTTTTACCTAGAAATATTTTTACAGAAAATGCTGTGAATTGGGGGTCTGCGATTGAGTCTATTTTATTAAGCTTTGCTCTGGCTGATCGCTTTAATACTGAGCGATATGCAAAATTTCAAGCACAAAGGAAGCAGCTTGAAGAAGCGGAACAAAGAAAAACGGCTGAAACAAAGCTTTATTATCAGGCGACTCATCAAACGGTGAATGGCTTTCCAAACATTGTGATGTTGCAGCAGTTTTTGCATAAATTATTGCATTCTGAGTCTCAGGGGTTGCGGCATTTTTCATTAGTGTTTATCCATTTAAGTCGTATTCAAGAAATAAACAAAACGCTTGGTCATGCGAATGCGGATATTGTTTTGAGTGTTTTTTCAAGGCGGCTATCGAATATTAAAATAGATGATGATGTCTCTTTGATGATTGAAAAGGTTGATGAAACGACGCATTATTTTGCACATATTGAAGGTGTTATCTTTGCGCATATCCTTAAGTCGGGAGAGTTAAGTAATGCATTACAAGCGGTCGCGAAAATTCGTAAAGAATTAGCAGAACCAATAGAATTTAATGGCATGGAGCTAGATTTAGGCTTGTCTATCGGTATTGCATCGTATCCGACTCATGGTACTGACATTGAAACGATTATACGTCATGCTCGAGTGGCGATAGATAATGCAAATAGCTTAAACGACCATACGGGGGTTTACTCTCAAGAAGTAAATCCGTACAGCGCTAGGCGTTTAGTCTTAATGGGGGAGCTTAAAAAAGCAATTGAAGCGAGTGATTTAGCTCTGCACTATCAACCGATTATTTGTTGTGAAACGGGAGAAATGCTCGGGGCGGAAGCTTTGTTGCGATGGAATCATCCAACTTTGGGTTTTGTGCCTCCTGATGAGTTTGTATTGGTTGCCGAGAAAACGGGAGTTATTCGATCGCTCACTTATTGGGTGTTAGATAATGCTTTAGCTGCCCAAGCCAGTTGGCCACAAAAGGGTGTACGAAAAACAATTTCGGTTAATATCTCAGCTGTTAATCTACACGAAAAAGACTTTGAGAGTAATTTATTGACGCTGCTAAAGAAGCATAAGGTATTACCGGAAGACCTCGTGTTGGAGTTGACAGAAACATCGGTGATGACTGACCCTGAAAATGCCATGACCGTATTAAAAAATCTAGCTACGGTTGGTGTCAAAATTGGCATTGATGACTTTGGTACGGGGCATTCGTCTATGAGCTATATTAAGCAGCTTCCTGTATATGAGATCAAGATTGATCGCTCGTTTGTCATGGAGATGGACCAGGTGTCGGGTGATGAAGTTATTGTAAAAACGACACTTAATTTGTCTCATGACCTTGGTTATAAGGTGGTTGCAGAAGGGATCGAAAATCAGAATGTGCTCGATAAATTATGTATGATGGGATGTGATTTTGCTCAGGGTTACCATATCGCGAGACCGATGCCGCTTGAAGCGTTAATGGGGTGGATGCAAGAGAGAGGGTAGCTGTTATTGAATATAAAAGTCGAGTTATAACTCACTTCCGCTTGAAGTTTGCAGAAGTGAGTTGTTAATGATTACTTATTTGAGCCTAGGCCAAAATCAGTTGCACCAATCAATACCGACATATTGCCATGAGGGTGTTTGTTCTCATACATGAGCTGGTGAGAATCTGGTAGTTCTTCATAGGTAAAGGTTTTGGACAAACAAGGATCTACTTTTTCTTGGCTCACTAGGTCATTAATACCAATTGCTTGATCATCATTAGCAAAATGAGAGCCTTGTAAGCGTTTTTGACGCATCCAGTGATAACGAAGATCAAGTGTTGCATTAAAACCTGTGGTGCCCGCACAAACAACAACCATACCGCCTGATTCGCAAACAAAAATCGAAGTAGGGATCGTTGTTTCGCCAGGGTGTTCAAATACGACATCAACGCCGCGACGCTCACCCAGAATTTCCCAGATAGCTTTACCGAAACTTCGCGCGCCTTTTGACCACTCTGCATAAGCCGCTTCGTCTTTCCAGTGTGGCATCATGCCCCAATGGTCAAAATCTTTGCGATTTAAACAGCCAATCGCGCCTAGGCTTTTACAGTATTCAAATTTGCTTTCATCTGATACAACAGCAATTGGCTTTGCGCCCATTGCTGCAGCGATTTGAATTGCCATACAGCCTAGGCCACCTGCGCCACCCCAAATTAGAACGACATCATCCTTTTTAATTTGGTTCGGAGCCCATGCCATTAACATACGATATGCGGTCGCGCCGACCAACATGTAGCTTGCGGCTTCTTCCCAGTTGAGGTGTTTTGGTTTAGGCAGAACTTGATGGTCTTGAACTTTTGTGAATTGTGCAAAACTACCGAAGTTGGTTTCATAACCCCAAATCTTATATGTGGGATCATACATCGGGTCTTTTCCAGCTTGTTCCATTTTGCAGTTCTTTTTCCAAGAACCACAATGAACAACAACTTCATCACCTACTTTAACGTTGGTGACATCTTTACCAATTTTATAGACTATGCCTGATGCATCAGAGCCACCGATATGAAACTCTTCAGGCTCACCGGCTTTGTTTCGTGCCCCAATAACATTGACAGGAACACCTAAACCTGCCCAGACATTGTTGTAATTAACGCCAGCAGCCATGACATAAACCAGTACTTCGTCATCTTTAATTGCAGGCGTTTCAACAACTTCTTTTTCGAACGCTTTCATTGGCTCACCAAAGCGTTCAGGGCGAATTAACCAACCGTGCATCTTCGCTGGAACTTCTCCGATAGGGGGGGCTTCACCAATTTCATATAGTTCTTGTGTCATGTGTAATTCCTTTGTATTTAAAAATTTTGTCGCAAGATTTTATTTTTGTTTTGGTAATCTGTTAGTTAATTTTCTTATTTAATTTAGGTGCGTTAGAAAGTCAGAAATAATCTGCTTATAACGTAGTTCTTTTTGTTCTAAAGTGCCAGTACACAATTGCTTATCTTGAGCGTGGTGCTCAAAAATGGCCATACCAAACTCACCATATGCATGCTTTACCCACTTATGTAAAAAATAGTTTTCTTGATGGTTTAGTCTATTTTGGCAAACTTTTTCTTGAGTTTGCTCAAGAATGAAATGGCAAAATTCATCAATACCTTTACGTTTCGTGGCGCTCGTTAAGAAAATGTTTTTCTTTTTGGACTCTTGATGATCCACATAAATACTTGCCAGTTTTAAACTGGATTTTAGCAAGTGTAAACTCTTTTTGGCTAGAGCGTCCTCATCACATTTATTTATAATAAACGTGTCAGGGACTTCCATGATACCAGCTTTCATAAACTGCACTTGGTCACCTGCTAAGGGTTGCATCACCAAGCAGGTGTGGTCACTTAATTGCTGAACTTCAATTTCACTCTGTCCGATTCCTACTGTTTCGATAATAATTACATCAAAGAGCTTTCTGAGCAAGCGAGTAACATGAAAGGTGCGTTTACTCATGCCCCCTAAATCTAGTTGAGAGGCTTGAGACCGGAAAAAAAGTCGATTGTCTTTTACTGGAAAAATGACACGGGTGCGGTCTCCTAATAGAGCGCCTCCTGAGTCGTGGCTAGATGGGTCTATCGCCAATACAGCAATCGAAATATCAGCATTATCTTTTAAAAGAGATAAGCATACTTCGCCAATTAGACTTGATTTACCCGCGCCGGGTGTACCGGTGATGCCTAAGACCAAGGCTTGTTTATTAAACTTGCCAGGGTGGTGGTTAAGATAAGAAATAATTTGATGGCGCGCAATCAGATTGTCTGTGGTATTGCGCTCAAAGATAGATATCAAACGTGCAATCGGCCATTTTTCATGCCTTTGCGCTTTCGATAACAATTCTTCGAGCTCTTTAGGAAGTGCTTCGTTCATTCTTGAAAGAAGGACTTCCTGTTCATTGCTCTGGTCTGCGATCTGCTTATTGAGATTTTTGGACATTAATGACATCCATGATTTCATTCATTACAGCCATTAAGTCAAAATCTTTTGGGGTAAAGATACGTTTTACGCCCTTTTGCTGTAGTGCTTGGAAGTCCGGTGTTGGAATAATTCCGCCCAAAATAACAGGAATAGATTCTTTTGCACCATTGCTTTCAAGCTCTTCAAATAGCTGATCAATAATTTCGTTGTGTGAACCAGATAATAATGAAATACCAATTACATCGACGTTTTCTTCTACTGCTGATTGAACAATGTCAGAAGCGCTTAATCGAATGCCGAAATAAATTACATCAAAACCGGCGTGACGCGCTGCAACAGCAATCATTTCAGCACCGTTGGAGTGGCCGTCAAGGCCAGGTTTGCCTACAACCATTCTAGGGCGGTAGCGATGAATTTCAATGAACTGGTCTATTTTTTGACGGACTTCTGCAAGTGTTTCAGACTCGATAGCCAAAGATTGGCCATCTACACCTGTGGGTGGCCGGTATTCACCAAAAGCCTCTCGTAAAGTGTCGGACCATTCACCCGTTGTAACGCGTGCTTTTGCACATTCTATTGAAGCTTCCATCATATTTGTACCAGACTTCGCTGCTTCAGCTAATTTTTTAAGTGATGCTTCTGCACGCGCGGGGTCGCGATTTGCGCGTGTTTGATTTAATGCGTCAATCGTCTTTTGAGCGGCTTCAGCATCGACGGAGAAAATACCGCCATCACTGTCATTGACAAGAGGGGATTCAATTCCGTCAGTCCATTTGTTTTTGCCAACAACGATTTGCTCACCTTTAATGAGCTTGCTCATGCGTGCGCCTTGTGAGGCAACAAGGGAGGACTTCATATAGCCGGTCTTGATCGCTTCAACACCTCCTCCCATTTCAAGAATTTTATTAATTTCGGTAAATGCCTGCTCTTTTAATTCTTTAACCTTTGATTCGATGACGAGTGAACCTTCGAATAAATCAGGGTATTCAAGTAAATCCGTTTCATAAGCCATGACTTGCTGTAAACGCAAAGACCATTGCTGATCCCAAGGACGTGGCAGTGATAGTGCTTCGTTCCAAGCAGGAAGTTGTAGTGCACGACAACGCGCATTACGACTAAGTGTGACACCTAAAGTTTCAATCAGAATTCGCCAAGCATTATTCTCAGGTTGTTCTTCGGTTAACCCAAGTGAATTTACCTGTACTCCGTACCGAAAACGGCGATACTTAGCATTCTTAACACCATAACGTTCTGAGGTGATTTCATCCCACATTTCGCCAAATGCACGCATTTTGCAGGTTTCTTCAACGAAACGCATACCCGCATTTACGAAGTAAGAAATACGACCAACACAACGTTCAAATTCATCTTCAGTGAAGCAATTACGCTCCTTGATTGCATCCAATATTGTAATAGCGGTTGTTAAAGCAAATGCGAGCTCTTGAACAGGGGTCGCCCCTGCTTCTTGTAAATGGTACGAGCAGATGTTTGACGCATTCCATGAAGGAATATTGTGTAAACAGTATTCGTACATATCTACAATAATCCGAATAGAATCTTCTGGAGGGAAAATGTAAGTGCCCCTCGCGAGATATTCTTTGATCAAATCATTTTGTGTCGTGCCTTTTAGCTTACTAATGTCAACGCCACGCTCTTCTGCCATTGCTACATACAATGATAGTAGCCACATCGAAGTACCATTAATGGTCATAGACGTGTTCATTTCATCAAGAGGGATGTTGTCGAATAACACAAGCATGTCGTCGAGCGAGTTGATTGGCACACCTACTTTACCAATCTCAGGTTTCGCAATGTCATGGTCCGAACTGTAGCCACACTGGGTGGGAAGGTCCATTGCAATGCTGAGCCCTGTTTGACCTTTTGCTAAGTTATTACGATAGAGTTCATTCGATGCCCATACATTTGTATGTCCCGCATAAGTACGGAAAATCCAAGGACGATCTTGTCCAACTTTCCCTTCTTTATCATAAATATGGTGTGCTTTTTTCTCATCGCTCATTCTTGTTACTCCAAATAGCTAAATACGCCAGGTCTATGCTGCATTCTCAAGTAATGAACGAGCGATAACTTTAAGTGCTAATGTCTCTTCAGCGCCTTCAAATATTGACAGTACGCGAGCATCAATCCAATAACGGCTAACAGCCGACTCTTCAGCGTAACCCATGCCGCCATGAATTTGCATCGCTTCGCGTGTTAACCATTCCGATGATTTACATGCAAATAATTTAACAAGGCTGGCTTCCATTTGACCTTTGCCTTCATCCATTAAACGTCCTACGGCATAAGTAAATTGACGTGAAGCTGTCATTAATGTTGCCATCCGGCTGAGCTTAACAAGCGTTAACTGGTAGTTGCCAAGCGGCTCACCAAATACTTTGCGTTCTTTCGAGTAGCTAATTGCTTTTTCGTAAGCGGCTTGCATAACACCGTTTGCACGTGCTGCAGTTTGGATGCGGCCTCCAGAGAAACCTGCCATGGTGTAATAGAAACCTTTACCTAAGCCCGCTTCGCCACCCAGTAAGTGGCTATCTGGGACAAAAACATTATCGAAGAATACATCGAATGAGTGCATGCCGCGATAGCCAATGGTTGGGATTGCTTTGCCCGAAATAGTGCCACCATTTTCTAATTCGTGACTGAATTCATGGCCGTCTGTAGATGGTTTTTCAACCAAAAACATACTTAAGCCTTTATGACCTAAGCCCGGCTCAGGATTTGTTCTGGCAAGTGTTAATAAAACGCCAGCTTTTCCGCCAAAGGTGCACCATGTTTTCGCCCCATTAAGTACCCAGCCGCCTTCTACTTTTTCTGCTTTTAATTTCATGCCAGCAACATCGGAACCAAAGTCTGGTTCAGTAATCGCAACTGCGCAGAATGGCTTCGCCCAAGCTAACTTCGGTAACCAATGTTGCTTTTGTTCCTCTGTACCACCGGCTAAAAGTGCACGAGAGAGAATTTCTGGTCGGGTGATTAAGCTTCCAGCTGCAGCCAGTGAACCGCGTGAAAGTTCTTCCGTCACAACGATCATACCAACATTATCTTCTTTACCATCGGCAAGGAGGCCATCGTATTCTTCAGGGATTGATAAGCCGAAACAGCCCATTTCGACGAGAGGGTTTAGAATTTCATCTGGAATCATTAAGTCATCGCGATGAATATGCTCGGCTTTTGGCATCACCACATCAGTGGCAAAACGCTGAAAAGATTCGCGCATAATTTGTTTGTCTTCATCAAGTTGAGCGTCAACGGTATGCCCATCTTGCTCAAGCATGAACTTTCCTAGTTCAACAAGTTTGGCTGTTTGTTGGTGTTCTTGGCAGAAATCTTGGGTTGCTTGTGAATCAAATGCAGCGGAAAGCTGTTCAGCAGATAAACCATATTCATTACGACGAGAAGATAAGCGGCCTTGCGTGTTTTGTACGACTTCAGCAGAAAACATCAGCGCAAGCTGCTCTTCTAGTTTACCGTTAGAAGTGGCGTTGTCGGCAAAATCACAAAAAACGCGTGCAGCAGCCAGTTCAGCAGAAGAGTAAGCTAATTCGTAAGAAACAAGTTGATAGTCATCTAATTTACTGCCAGAAAGCCGGCCTGACTCATTAATGCATAAACTTTTGATATGGCTAAGCGCGGTATCTATAGCACCTTGTGCTTGAGCAACAACTGAACGAGCTTGCGAAATAATATCTGAAGAATTCTGAGACAAAACGGTCTCTCCTGGCGAATTTAAGCGCTGAGTTAAATGGTTAATATAAGTTTTATTTGTAATTAACAGGCCATGTTATAGGAAAGTAAAACCTAAAAAAAGAGACTTGGTGGTATGTTGATCTGTATTGGAGCGCAGTAGGGATCGTATGTATCAAATTCTGCTGGGGAAACAGTTGTTTTTATTAGGCTAGTAATGGCTTATTAGACTTTTTTTACTGAGAAACTATACTGAAATCTACATCGGCGTGTTGAGTGAAGAAGATACAGAGATTTTTTGGGGTGATGGTTTTTTTGGAGTAGATATTTGAACCTAATTACTTAAATAGGTGCTCTATTGGACTAGGATTGTTGAAGATTGAAGAGGGGAATAAAATGAATAAGTCACTTAGCTTAAGGCTTAATTTACTCACTAGTATATTTGTCATTTTTTTACTGTGTATCTTTGGTGTTTATAATCAAATACAAACTAGAACAGCGCTAAATGCGGGCCTTGATCAACAGATTGAAGCAACAGCAAGTAGATTAGCGAAAAGCTTGCCTGCTACGATATGGAATTATGAAAAAGAACAGATGCTTAGTATTGTATTATCAGAAATATCTGCTCAAGAGGTTGGGGGGATTTATTTATTTGATGATGAAAAATTGATATTGGGTCGAATAATTGATGAACAAGGAGAAGCAGTTGAGTCAGAATTGCCGCTTGAATCAGCAACCGTGAAGGAGGTAATGCTAAGTTATACGGACTCTGGTGAAGAAAATATTGTGGGCCGTTTAGTCGTAGTTGTGGATGAAACAGCAGTCGATAATTTACTCCATGAATCTCTGGTTCGCTCCATAATCCAGGTTATCCTAATGGTGGTGCTATTAGTCGCAGTGTTAACACTTTTAGTCAGGAAAGTTGTGATTAACCCACTGAATGAAGTTGGTAAAGCGCTAAGCGATATATCTCAGGGCGACCTTACCACTAGCTTTAATATCACTAGAAAGGATGAAATTGGAACTCTACTTACAAGTATTTCATCGATGCAGGAAAAACTTCTTGAGGTGGTTAAGAAGATTAAAGGGAATTCAGATCAAATATCTTCTGCAGCAATTCAAGTAAGCGATACGGCGAATGAACTTAGTAATGGTGCAAACGACCAAGCTGCGGGTGTTGAGGAAACAAGCGCTTCTGTTGAAGAAATGGGGGCATCCATCAAGCAAAATAGTGAAAATGCACAAACGACTGAAAAAATTGCCACGGAGTCGGCTAATGCAGCTGCAGAGGGCGGCAATGCCGTTTCTGGCACTGTTTTGGCAATGACTCAGATAGCCGAAAAAATTACCATTATTGAAGATATTGCTTACCAAACTAATATGTTGGCACTTAATGCGGCGATTGAGGCTGCAAGAGCCGGTGTACATGGTAAGGGGTTCGCTGTCGTCGCAGCAGAGGTTAGAAAACTGGCTGAACGTAGTCAGCATGCCGCATCAGAAATTAGTTCGCTTACGAGTGATAGTGTGCAAGTGGCTGAGACGGCAGGGGCTTTGCTCGAAAAAATGGTACCTGATATTTCTAATACGGCAAATCTCGTGCAGGAAATAAGCGCAGCATCAGAAGAGCAATCTAGTGGTGTTGGTCAGATTGCCAATGCAATGCAGCAGCTTAATGGTGTTACTCAGCGGAATGCGGCTGGATCAGAACAACTGGCTGCAACGGCTGAAGCTTTGCAAGAACGTTCTGCGAATCTACAGCAGGCCGTTTCTTATTTTACTTTGTAAAGTTCATACTAAGAAATACTATGGTGAGCTTAAATGTAGTCGCTATTTTTTTGTTTATATAAAATAAGAGTAAGTAGTTGTTCTGTTTATAGGTTGGTTTTTATTCGCTTGATTGGACTTTCTGGTTGTTAAGGTTTTCTGCATGATAGCGGTTTCTACCTGAATTTTTTGCTTTGTACAAAGCTACGTCAGCCGTTTTTACTAATGAGTCCTGACGTTCATTAAATTCAGGTATGATGCTTGCGCCACCAATAGAACAAGTGAGTCTAATGCTTTCGCCATTATTATCGAGTGTTAAGTTTGCTACCGCATCGATCATTCGTAGTGCTAACATCTCGGTTGCTTCTGTGTTTGTGTTTGGGAGCAGAACAACAAATTCTTCACCGCCATAGCGTGCAACACAGTCGGTTGGGCGAGCAGCAATGCTGCTGATTGTTAAGGCGACAGATCTCAAACATTCATCACCAAAAACATGACCATAGTTGTCATTGATTTTTTTAAAGTAATCT
>Ga0105350_10001712_pt1 | contig 13606 bp, 8 predicted proteins | sample EN1Hudsemesocosm_FD_83506 | JGI IMG/M metagenome (GOLD analysis project Ga0105350, IMG submission 83506) | Methane-oxidizing microbial communities from mesocosms in the Hudson Canyon - EN1E Hudson Canyon | ecosystem: Environmental > Aquatic > Marine > Cold seeps | place: Hudson Canyon... | reverse complement strand
TATAACGAAACGGATACCTCAGAAATCCAATTCTTTACTACTTTCGTAAATATGCCAGATTTTAATCTGCACATAATCTTAACATACATGCACTCCAAAATGAGTCAAATAAATCTAAAAAGTTATACTCAAACATCCCTTTTAATAATAACTAGCCTATTGTTTTATCGATGTTTTTTCTATTTATAAAATTTAAATACAATTTATTGATAATTTTTTCGTACAAAAGTTTTACCAACATAAATCTACTTCCTCATACTTTAGGGGGATGCGTTCAAGCACTACCTCTATTTAAACTCTCTTCCGCCGCTCTTCATTGAGGGCAGCCATGCATTTAAAAAATCAATACAAGTTTGGCTACCTTGCCCCAGAGCAATATTGTTTGTTTTGGTGGCGATAATTACAGACAAGAATATATAAATTTTTACCTGAAAAACTACCTGGATGTCTCATGAAACTCTATCTTCGCCTTCTATTAACATTACTTACAAGCCCGTTTAAGAAAAAAATTAACCCTTTAGACAAAGTAATCACTCATTGGAAGGTACTACCCACAGATATAGATCTATTAGGCCATATGAACAACGGCCGATACCCGATGATTATGGATTTAGCGCGTATAGACTTCATCATACGAATCGGTATGTTTAAAACACTTTTCAAACAACGCTGGGTGGTGCCAGTTGGAACAACTCAACTTGAATTTAAAAAATCTTTAAAGCCATTTTCTAACTATCAAATACACACCAAACTATGCTACTGGGATGACAACTGGTTTTATTTCAGACAAGACTTTATGCTTGACGAAAAGCAAGATTTAATAGCAGCCACAGGCTATGTAAAAACCATTTTCAAGGGCCGAACGGCATTATCACATCCAAAGAAGTCATAGATTCGATTAAAGTACCCAAAGGTGAAAATGTTAAACGCCCACTGCTAACGAAGGCCTTAGCTCAGAAATTTGAATTATCTTTTCTAGACAATCAACAAGATACTAATCAAATTACCAATACAGCATCCAACGAAGGTAAACCGCAACTTACCCAAAGCGAAACAAGAGAACCCATAGCTATAGTGGGTATTGGCTGCCGTTTTCCCGGTGGACTAGAAAATACTGAAGCGCTTTGGGAGGCCTTAGTTGAAGGCAGGGACTGCATTACTGATATCCCGTCTGATCGCTGGGACCCTAAGAAATTTTATGACCCAAGCGGTAAGTCTCCTGGTCGTTCTCATGTTCACAAAGGCGGAATGCTAACCAATAACATTCATGAGTTTGATGCTTCGTTTTTTGGCATTTCACCTCGAGAGGCAGAAGTGATGGACCCGATGCAACGTCTATTGCTTGAGGTTTCTTGGGAAGCGTTTGAAGATGCTGGTATTAGCCCTAAAAGCCTTGCAGGGACTGACATGGCAGTCTTTGTAGGCGGCTTCGTTGTAGACAGTATTATTCTTCAATATAGCGTTCTTAACAGGAATGAATTAGGACCTCAGTCCGCCGTATCCAGTTCACTCACCATGTTATCCAATCGTTTATCGTATTATTACGACCTTCGCGGACCAAGCATGTCACTGGATACAGCATGCTCTTCTTCATTAGTAGCCGTACATCAAGCATGTCAAAGTATCTGGTCTGGTGAAAGTAACAGTGCCTTAGTAGGTGGTGTAAGTATGTTATTGGCACCTGAAACACAAATCACCATGTCGAAAGGACAATTCCTGTCACCTAATGGACGATGTAATACCTTTGGCTCAGGTGCAGATGGTTATGTCAGAGGTGAAGGATCTGCTCTCGTAGTCCTCAAACCTTTATCTCAAGCAATTGCAGATGGCAACCAAATTTACTCTGTAATACGTGGCACAGCCGTCAACCAGGATGGTAAAACCAATGGTATTACAGTACCGAATGGCGAATCTCAAAAGGCCGCGATGAAAAGAGCCTATTCAATGGCCAACATTCAACCCTCTCAAATTGATTACATGGAGGCGCATGGAACAGGTACCCCTGTAGGTGACCCGATTGAAGCTTCGGCTCTAGGCTCAGTCTTGAGTATGGGCCGGAGTAAACATCAACCGTGTCCAATGGGGTCGATCAAGACCAATCTTGGTCACATGGAAGCCTCAGCAGGCGTGGCCGGTTTAATCAAGGCGGCCTTGGTACTAAAGAATAGGAAGCTTGTTCCTCACTTACACTTAGATGAATTGAATACCGACATCGATTTAGAACATCTAAATCTGCGTATTCCCAATGAAGTCGAAAGTTTATCAAATACAGGCGCATTATTCGCTGGGGTGAATTCATTCGGCTATGGCGGTACCAATGCGCACGTTGTGCTGGAGTCACCACCGACTATGACGAAATCAAAATCTATAATCAAAAACTCCAAGAGACCAATAGTACTGCAGGTATCTGCTGCATGCGATGAGTCACTTACAGATATTGCGCAAAAAATGTTAAAAGTAAGTGATGTTTCTGAACCAGAGCTAAGGCAGATAGCAATTGCTTGCGCAACACAAAAGAGCCATTTAAATCATAGAGCTTGGCTTCAAGGTTACAGCCCCCTTGATATCATTAAAGGTCTCCAAGTGTTAGCAAAAGGTGAGCGTAGAGCAGATCAATTGACCTATGGAAGCCACGATCAATCAAGAGTTATGTTTGTTTATACCGGTATGGGGCCTCAATGGTGGGCAATGGGCAGAGAGCTCTACCAGAATGAAGCCGTTTACCGCGAAGCGATAGATGAATGTGAACGCCTTTTTAAAGAGATATCCGGTTGGTCAATTTTAAATGCACTAAATGCCTCTGAAGAAGACTCAAAAATCACACACACTAACATTGCTCAACCTGCCAACTTGGTTATTCAGGTCGGTATTACCAGACTTCTAGAATCTTGGGGAGTCACCGCAGAAGGAATTGTAGGTCATAGTATTGGTGAAGTCGCCGCAGCTTGGGCTAGCGGAGGCTTATCCTTAAAATCGGCGTTAACAGTTGCCTATCATCGAAGCCGTCTTCAACACACCACAGCAGGCAAAGGCGCAATGTTAGCTGCAGGTTTAGTACCAGAAGAGGCCAATAAATGGCTACTTGAATTTGGTGAAAAAATATCCATAGCGGCTATTAATAGCCCTAGTAGTGTCACATTTGCAGGCGACAAATCGATTCTTGAATCTATAGCGGTTAGATTGGAAGAGCAGCAATTGTTTAATAAGTTTTTAAATGTTGAAGTTCCCTACCACAGCCCCATCATGAATGAAATTGAAACACGACTTTTTGAAGCACTAGACAATATTACGACTGATGAACGACATACACCATTAATCTCAACAGTTACCGGTGAAGAGATGCTAGGTAGTCATTGCGCAGAATATTGGTGGAAAAACGTACGCCAATCAGTATTATTTTCTAAAGCTATATCGACCGCGCTAGCCTCAGATTATTCAGTCTTTATCGAAATTGGGCCGCACCCTGTTTTAGCCAGTTCAATTATTGAAACAGCAAAAAATGCAGCAAAAAAAGTGCTCAGTGTATCTACACTAATTAGAAAGCAAGACGAAATGACGAGCCTTTCCCATGCTTTAGGAAAACTGTACAGTGCAGGAATTAACCCTGATTGGTCAGCCTATTTTGGCAGTACTTGCCATACAAAACTACCCTCATACCCTTGGCATAAAAATCTTTTCTGGAATGAAACCGAGCGAGCAAAACAATATAGATTACCACACCAAGGCCACCCGCTTGTTTCTCGGACAACCTCAGTACCAACTTTAGCCTGGCATGTTGAATTAAATGCCGAAGCCCTACCCTTTATCCAAGACCATCAAGTAATGGGTAGTGTTTTATTTCCTGGTGCTGGCTATGTTGAGCTGGGCCTGGGTTTAGTTCGGCACTTAAACAGTAGTGATGCGGACGCTGGAATTACGCTTGAGGATGTGGAATTTATCGCTCCAGCAAAGTCGTTAAACAACAAGGCCGTTAGCTTAATCGCAAAACCGGACATCACCCAACAACGTTATCATGTGTATTACAAGCAGGGCAATTCAGACGCTCAGTTATGCGCTCAAGGAAAGTACTTCAGTGGTGGGCGACAGCCAGAACCAATCCAGCTCTCGCTCATTGAGAAACAGTTTGATGTCACTCAAACCGATACCAGTTCGACTGATCAAGATAAATCAATAAAACAGTTTTGGGATAAAGGCAAACTTTACCAAACACTTTCAAAACGCGGCCTCGTATATGGTCCAAGCTTTCAAGCAGTAGAGAAAATTTACATTAATGGCAGTGAAGTATTGTCATATATAAGCTTACCTGAAAACCTAAACAACAAAGGTTATCTACTTCACCCTGTTTTATTAGATGCGGCTATACACAGTCTGATCGCAGGAGATGTTGTTGAAGACGTAGTTTATGATGTGATACCCGTTGGTATAAAACGTATCCAGTGGTTTGGTGAGGTTGGTAAGTCAATAGTGGCACATGGCCGTATCTGCCAACGGAATTCTGAAACGATCACCGGAGACATCACGCTATATACAGAGAAGGGCGAAATAGCTGGTTTAGTAAAAGGTCTTTCTTGTCGCTTATTACCTAAAACCGTAGTAACTGATTTAGAGAAGATAAATCAATGGACCTACGAACGAAGCTGGCAACCAAGTTCCTTGTCACCAGCATATAATATTGATCAAAAAACAGCTTGGTTAATTCTTAATTCTAAAGATAGCTCATCACTAATAAACTTTTCAGATATACACTTAAATCAGAGCATTACCGTCATATCTGAGCCTCTAAATTCAGCCCAATTGACCCAATTTTTAGATGAAAAATCAAGCGAATCTATTGCAATAAATATCATAGACTTGAGGTACTATTTTAACCAAGAACAAACTAATGGTTGTAAGAACGATACCTTAATTGATGATGCTACTAATATTACTGATGAACTTCTAAATACCTTTAAGAGTTTGTCCGATTATGAATTTCAACATTATTTCTTACTGACCCGCAATAATGAAAAAGTTATCGAAAGCGATAAGATAAACCTGATTACGGCTCCTATGACAGGGTTTGCACGAACGGCAATGACCGAACGGCCAAGGTTAAATATCTGCTTAGTCGATACGGAAATCGTGAATAACCAATCTGTTTTATTGAATCAATTAAATGCCATAAATGATGAACAAGAAATTGCCTTTAGAGGTGAAGAGACTTTCGTCCTACGTATTTGCCCAACATTAATCGACGCCCCTCAAATAATAGATCACCGTATACCCGCTAATCAAGCCAAAGCCTACGAGATGAGGCAAGCTGAAAAAGGCAGAATGGATACCATTGAATACTTTGAAGTCGATAGAATAGTGCCCAAGAACGGAGAAGTTGAAATTGAAATGGCTTATAGCTCTTTACACTTTAAAGATCTGATGAAAACGATGGGTGTTCTATCTAGCGCAGCAGAAAATGATACCTTTTATAAAGGATCAACAGGCATGGAAGGTTCTGGAATCATATCCGCCGTTGGGCCAAATGTAACGCACTTAAAAATTGGGGACCGCGTTTATACCGGCGGACTCGTAATGCGCTCTCATCTTATATTACCAGCAGGTGCTATAGCCATAAAGATACCCGACCAGTTAAGCCTCCAAGACTGTACTAATCTCGTCACCTATCAAACGGTCTACCATAGCCTAGTAGAAATGGCTCGACTGAAAAAAGGAGAAACTGTATTAATCCATAGTGCTACAGGCGGTATAGGATTAGCCGCCATCAATCTAGCACGCTACTTAGGTGCGAAGATTATCGCCACAGCAGGTAGTGATGAAAAAAGAGCCTACCTTAAAGAGATTGGCATTAAACATGTTAGCAACTCACGATCATTAGCTTTTGTGGATGATGTTCAAGATTGGACCAATGGCAAAGGTGTAGATGTGGTCTTGAATTTCACACCTGGTGAGATCATGACTAAAAGCCTCCATTGCCTTGCACCATTCGGACGTTTCATAGAACTGGGTAAGCAAAGTTTTGACCGTGACGAAGCGATAAACCTTCGACCGTTTATGGAAAACCTAAGTTATATCTCTGTTGATTTTGATCGCATGTATAACTCGCAACCTCTTTATGCCTTCAACATAGCAAACAAAATACTATCACTTTTATCCAGTGGAGAACTTAAACCCTTACCCTGTGAAATATTTCCTACAAATCAAACAATAGAAGCATTCCGAACAATGGCTCGGGCTAAGTACATCGGAAAATTAGCCATTTCACATCAAGATGATGCTTTATTAGTGCAACCAAACATTGTACAAAGTTTATTTTGTGCAAATGCAAGCTACATCATTACGGGAGGCTTGGGCGGGTTTGGACTACAAGTAGCTGAGTGGATGAGCGTTAACGGTGCAGGTCATTTAGTGCTATTAAGCCGAAGTGGTGCAAGCTCGTCTGAGGCAAAAGAAGCGATCACTTTAATGGAAAATCGCGGAACAAAGGTTCACGCCTATTCTGCTGACGTATCGGATTTGGATCGACTTAAAGAAATATTCACTCATGTTGAATCACAATTGCCTGAAATCAAAGGTGTCATGCATGCAGCTATGGTGCTCGATGACAAGCTGATTCAGGAAATGGATCACGTGTCATTACAGAAAGTCATTAACGCCAAGGCAAAGGGAGCGTGGAATTTACATCAGCTAACGGAACAATTAAATCTTGATTTTATGATTCTATTTTCATCAATTTCATCATTAGTTGGTAATGCTGGCCAGTCTAACTATGTTGCTGCCAATAACTTCCTAGACCAGCTAGCTATTTATCGAAAAAGTAATGACCTTCCTTGCTTGAGTATTAACTGGGGGGTATTCCAAGAAACCGGCGTCGTGGCGCGTAACGAACATTTAGCGAAACACCTCAGCAATATAGGTATTACCCCGTTCTTAAGTACTGATGCAACGCTAGCATTGGGCTTAGCGCTTAGTCACCCAAAAGCACAACTAGGCATTATGGATGTGGACTGGCAGAGATTTTCAAGCTTATTGCCTGCAGGTTCGGGCAATAGCCGTTTTAAGTTGCTAGAAAGCATCAGTACAAATGACGACCCAAAACAAGATGATAAACTATTTAATAAAACATTTGGAGATACAACAACAGATGAACGATTAATTATCATTACCGAAAAGTTGAGTAAAGCAGTAGCAACAGTGATGCGAATGGATCTAAAAGACATTAAACCAACTCAAAGTCTAAGAGACTTAGGGCTTGATTCATTGATGGCAGTTGAAATTGATGTGGAATTTTCTGCTATGACAGGCTTAGATATTCCATCTGCAGAATTGTCATCAGGTCCCTCTATTGACGTACTAGGCAAAGCTTTGCTGACGATACTTGATACAAAACTTCCAGCAACAAAAGCAAGTAAGCAAACAAGTGAGGCTTAGCGTAAGCTCGCAAAAAAATGCCAATGGCTAACTAACGATTTAGGCCTGAGGAGCTACTGCTCCTCAGGCCCTATCATAAATATATTTGAAGTCGACAATGCCTTCGAGTAATTGTCCTTTGTCTCAATGGATAGGATCTTTACTACATTTTAAAAATTATAATTGACGCCTACAGCTGAGATGAAAAGTGTGTCTTTTTCAACAATGCTACTGTCTTTAATTCCTGAACCTAATTTAACTACGCCTACGCCAACATCTACATCCCAATGCTCGGTAATATCGTATCTTGCACGAACCCCTGTATAGACTGACACAGAACTCGTCCCTTTATACTCTTTGCGATCGTTAGTAGCTTCTTTAGTACTGATACCAAAATCATGATTCACGGTATCAGCACTGTTCCATGCCAAACCAACAACCGGATTGATATTAACGTTCTTATATTTGAAATCGAAGGTATAATCTACAATAGCTGACTGCCCATCGTGTTCTCCTGTCACTTCATCATGGACTGCTACCCTTAATTGACCTAAGGGTGTTGTATGTTTCAAATAAATACCCGCATTAAGCGTTGCATCTCGCTCTTCTAGACCATCTAACAAATCGTTATCCTCATAGTCTTCTTCATCAGCGAGCAATGAACCATCTACTGTCAGAAATACACCGGTACTTAAACCTTGATGACGAAAAAGATTGAAGCCAACATTGCCGTCACTCACAAAAAAATATTCACCACGATATTCAATACTTGGAATAAGAAATCCTTTAACGCCCTCGCCCTCATAGGGGCTGGTGATCGAGCCAGTATAGGCACCTAAGACCCATTTACTATCACTATCACCCGGCCCAACAGCATCACTGATGAATTTCTCACTTCGCGCTTCTTCCTTTTCTACCTCTGTTGCGGTGACTGTCAATGACAAGGTTGTTAAAAGTACTGTGCTTAGTACGCTTGCCCGGTATGCACCTATCGTTGTGTTCAGCATTGCATTTCCTCATTTCAATATAGTGTGGATTGTTAATATTGTTTTACGAGGTATACGATACTAGTGATGGATTAACTGAAACTGACGGGAAACTGAATGAAAGCTGAATAGAGGTATATAGCTTAGCTCTCTAAGTTAACTATCTATCGAGTCACGACATTCATACGTTATTGACCAAGGTGAGTAAACATTGATATACCATATTAACGAATTGGCAATGCCATTGAGAAATGTACGCTCGATGGTAATGCTGTCCCATTGTTGATTCCCGCAATTGTACTCAACATCCATTGGTTCGCTCAGTTCTATCAATCCCATAAACATCAAATGATGCCACTGCTCCCGCACCACAGTCTCATCCAGCTTTGGCCCGTTAACAAAGGTCATGGTACTGCAAGCACTAAAAAATAAGCATGCTGAAAGAATTAGAAGCTTCATATCTCAAGCTCCTGACACCAAATTCTTGCCGTTCTAGGAGAATAGATACCTAGGGTAAAAAGCCCACTTAATGAGTCCGTAATGGTATAAACGGCTTGCATCTGCTCAACATCTTGGCCCTTGCAGCTCTCCCTAACATTAATTTCGTAGCTATTTTGTAAGCCCCACCACCAATAAGTATATTGTTGCTCAACATTTGGCGCTTGCGTATTTTCTTCGCCGCCATCCGTACGGATAGTGACAGAGGAACAGGAAATTAACGTTAGCAACATCAACACTAACCCGACTTTATTCATGATAAATATAACCTAAATTGGAAAACATAATTTGAAATAAGCGCCGCCTAATTCAGAAGCACCCGACACTATATTACCCTCATAACTATTCACGACATCTACTACAACCGCTAAACCAATGCCTTGCCCCAACCCTTTAGAGTCAAGGCGTTCACCTCGGTCAAATATTTTCAAAGCAGCTTTATCATCAAAACCGTCGCCATCATCCTCAATAATTATTTGAAGCTGCTGATCTGAGGTAAGAACAACAACCCGAATATTTGCTCGCGCATACTTGAATGCGTTATCTAATAAGTTACCAAATAACTCCATTAAGTCATTTTCATCACCATAAAATTTCAAATTTTCATCTACCGTATAATCCACTTGAATATTTTTTAAGCGATGGATTTTACGGAGAGCATTGAGCACTAACGTTAAAACATTCAAAATACCTGTGCCGCTATGTAACAGGTTATGCCCTGAAATCACCGCACGCCGAAGTTGATATTCAATACTATTATCCATCCGGGTAAGCGCATGATTGAGCGTACTATTTTCTGATAACTCACCAATCTCTCCTTTAATGATCGCTATAGGAGTTTTAAGACTATGCGCCAGATCTGCCATAGTGGATCTATATCGTTCGCGCTGCCTTCGCTCTTTGTCTATTAAGGCATTCAAATTCTCAGTAACGCCCTTTAATTCGTCAGGGTAGTGCTCGTTTAGTGACGACTTCTCTCCCTGCTCTAATAGAGCGATTTCGTTTTCCAAAATAAGGATTGGCCGAAAGGCATAACGTAACACTAGAAATTGAGATAGCAATAAAATACCCGTGATCGTCAGAAAGCCACCCAGCAACCACAAACGAAATGTATTAACTGTCTGTTGAGAAAACTGATGATCTTCAGCGACAACAAAATAGAAGCTTGAGGCGAGTTTACTTTCCTGCCAAGTAATTTTGTAAGACAGTGTGCTATAGGACTTAGAATCAGATTGCGCGTTAGCAAAATACCACTGTCCTGTCTGATCACTCAAAGGTAACTTCGTAGGCACATTATCAATTGACAACGTTTGCCAGACTACTTGTTTATCTTCATCTAATACTGTTGCCCAAAGGCCTGATTCATCCGTATTAAATTGTGGGTTTTGTAAAATGGCAGGTATATGAATCTGGTTGCCATTAGTTTGCGCCATAGACAATATATTGAAAACATTTAAACGTAATCTTTCTCGTGTAGATACTTCAAGTTCCTCAACATAACTCAAATCGATACCTACTACGCTCATTAACATTACGGCAAATGTTACCATCGCGGAATTGGCGAAAAATCGCCTACGTAATGATTTTGGTTTAAGCATCATTATGCAACAACAAATCTATACCCTCTACCCCTGAGGGTTTCGATGGGCTTAAGGGTATTATTAGGGTCTAGTTTCTGCCTAAGCCTAGCAACAAGCACTTCGATAACATTACTATCACGCTCTATATCTTCATCGTAAAGGTAGTCTGACAATACCGCCTTTGAGGCAACTTTTTTTGGATGCAGCATAAAGTACTCAACCAGTTTTTGCTCAAAAGCTGTTAAGGAAATTAATTCCTCATTCACCCACACCTCTTGGGTTTCAATATTAAATTGAATCGGGCCCTGCTGTAAGATACTTTTAGAATAACCACCCGAGCGCCTTAATAAGGCCTGAATACGCGCCAGCATTTCTTCAAACTGAAAAGGTTTAACCAAGTAGTCGTCGGCACCCGCATTTAGACCTAAAACCTTATCTTGCCAACTACTTCGTGCTGTCAATATAAGAATAGGCGCAGTAAATTCATCTGACCTTAATTTACTAATGACATCGATGCCAGACATGGCAGGTAAGCCTAAATCAATAATAGCCAAGTCATATTCAAATTCTTGCGCTCGAAAAAGACCATCAAGCCCGTCAAAAGAACAGTCAATTTGAAAACCCGCTTTTTTTAGTTTTGTCGATAGCTGTGTAACGAGTACTTCGTCATCTTCTATCAATAAAAGCTTCATTCTGAATTTCCCTGAGCATTAATACTAAGAATATTGACCACCCCGTCCTTTGATAGAATCTTTATTTTATAATTTACCTGCCCATCTTGATTAATTTTATTGGCACTCAGTACTGTCCCAGAATTCATTTTCAGTGCTAACTTAATCGCCTCACGTAAAGAGACTTGCGTTTGAATTCCATTCGCTGGCACTCTATTAAAAGCTGAGGGCTTCATAATAGAAGTATTCTGAAAAATATCTTCCACCCAGCGCGTAATAGGGGTAAAGGCCTTCTCTACACTGCTTGTTGTTGGCTTATGATGAGGGTTTTCAGGGCTTAATTCTTGAACAAGTGCTGAGGTCTTATGACCTACCCGTTCATCAGACACGACAAAGCCGCTTGAAAGGAGCAAAAAGAAGAGGTAGATCAAATAGGTATATTTAAGGTTCAATAAACTCGTCACATTATACTTAGGTAACCTAGAGTTTAGCTTAGTTAGCTGAACAGTAGCTTAAATTACAGCACCTTAGTTATCGCGTTCTTAATTGATAATTTGCAGTACTTCTTGCAACAATATTCCCCTCTTTATCTTTTAGCTCACCCTCTAATGAGAAGGCCGCTTTGCCAAACTCTAGCGCTTCGGCTTCAAGTTGATTAAGTAAAGAGGATGATATTTCAAACTCTACTGTAATATCCGTTTTAGCAACTTTAATAAAATCCATTTTTAAATCTTTCAGAATAGGAAAGAACTTATCGTCAAAACTAAAAATAGAAATTATACCGCCCGGCAACTCTGCCACAGTAAAAAGTGCACCAGCGTACATTGCATTAAAATGGTTGATATTAGGCTTTAGAGGTATGAGAGCTTTTACGTAGCCCGGTTTAAAGTCAATGATTTTAAAACCATTTCGTGTTGCAAAAGGTATTGATTTACCTACAAAGGTAGTTGCTAGCTTTAAAGCAGCTGCTTTTTTAACGGTATTAATGAGTGATTTATTAGAATTACTGGAGACATGATTAACCCAATCTTTAACGTTCTTTTGTATTTGATCATTCATCGTCTGAATGTAGTTCATTGTCTTCATACCTTCTAATCTGAATTAATACTTGAACGTGAGTTTGTTATGTACCAAAGCAATTTTTTATACTTTTAACATATTGTAAGTTTAGTATCATCTGATAAGGGCTTATTAATCTATAATTTTTTCTATGTATATCCAAGGATTAACGTTTCTAACACTACTCAACGTCTTGCGAGCACCCTACCTATTATGAATTCAAACCGAGTATAGCCACTTAAGGTAACAATTTCAGTTTTTGAACAAAAGCAATGTGCGAGATATCTCACGCCAGCTTGAGTTATCGTCCGTATATTTCTTATCTCACTACCTCTATTATAGATTTCATTGCTAGGACAGCAGGGAAAAAAAGGATGCGCCAATAGGGAGCTGGCTATTAAGGATGACAGGAAAAGGATTTATACTCATAAGGAATGAGTATACAAGGATTTGGGTTTAAGCTAAGGATTAGCGATAAGGATATACAGTTTAGCCTCGTAATTTACGAGGCTTTCTTGTAACTGGGGTTTAAGAAATTAAATAACGCCGGCGTCATTGTTTGCTTTATGAACATGAACGTTCCACAAATCGCTAGCTCATCAGGTATACCGCTAGCCCACCTTGCTTTTAACTCTAAACCTGTTGATTAGATTTGTGCTAAATCTCCCTTTTCTTCTAACCACGCCTTTCGATCTGATGCTCTCTTTTTGCCTAATAACATATCCATGTTTTCAGTAGTTTCCTCATTATCATGAATGATTAATTGAACCAAACGGCGAGTATCCCTTGCCATTGTTGTTTCCCTTAACTGTAAAGGGTTCATTTCACCCAGACCTTTAAAACGCTGCACATTAACTTTCCCACGTTTTTTCTCGGCTTCAATACGATCCAGAATGCCGATTCTTTCTGCTTCATCTAGGGCATAAAACACTTCTTTACCAACATCTATACGATACAAAGGCGGCATCGCTACAAAAATATGCCCCCTATTAACCAATGCTTTAAAGTGTTTTACAAACAAGGCACAAAGTAACGTGGCAATATGTAAGCCATCGGAATCAGCATCCGCCAAGATACAAATTTTACCGTAGCGTAAACCTTCCAAATTTTCAGAGTTAGGGTCAACCCCTAAAGCAACCGCGATATCATGCACCTCTTGTGATGCCAGAATCTGATTAGAATCAACTTCCCAAGTATTCAGTATTTTCCCCCTAAGCGGCATAATCGCTTGATATTCACGATCACGGGCTTGCTTAGCTGAACCGCCAGCGGAGTCACCTTCCACCAAAAACAATTCAGAGTTCATGGCATCAGAACCCGAGCAATCGGCTAATTTACCGGGTAATGCTGGTCCGGAGGTCACTTTCTTACGGGCAATTTTCTTGCTTGCTTTTAGACGTCTTTGCGCATT
>Ga0105350_10001709_pt1 | contig 13641 bp, 9 predicted proteins | sample EN1Hudsemesocosm_FD_83506 | JGI IMG/M metagenome (GOLD analysis project Ga0105350, IMG submission 83506) | Methane-oxidizing microbial communities from mesocosms in the Hudson Canyon - EN1E Hudson Canyon | ecosystem: Environmental > Aquatic > Marine > Cold seeps | place: Hudson Canyon... | reverse complement strand
GATTATAATTACAATGGTCAGCGCCTGTACAACCATAAACAACTTCTACACAAGAACCATCATCAGTATTTATATCTATCCCATTTAGACCAGTAAAATAATTAGCCTGTCCATCATAGTCATAATCATTGAAGTTAAATGCAGTAGGGTCTAAACAACCTAATACAACAGGATAACAAGACCCATCATCACTATGAGCAGCTCCGTTATAATTAAAGGCGGTTGCATCCATACATCCTTCTATTAGAGGAACAATAGCAGGACAGAATTGAAAGTCTGAAATCGCTTGTGTTGTCTTGATTTGATAACCTCGATTGTACTGTAAATTCCCAATACCATTAAAACCAAATTCTGTCATATATACAGCTCCACTATAATCTTTTACGATTATCACCTTATCAACTACAGGCTCAAAAGCTTCAATAACATCCATTGATTCAAAACAGCTGTAGCCAAACATATTCCAACCCTCAGAAAGCTCTAGTGGAATATCTTGTTCAATAGACAGAAAGCTCTGTCCAAAAAAGGTAAATGGAATAAATAGAAGGAGATATAGTATATTTTTCATAGACAGGGATATAAGATTCTAAATATACAAAAAGTGAGAGTATTAAATATATGACATCCGCACAGCTACCAAAAGTTAAATATTGCAAGAAAGCACTAATGAACTGGTTGTTTTTAAAAATAACTTTTGGAGTTTATGGTATAAATTACCCTCGGACTTTATGCTATTTTATGCCTTTTGTATAAAATGACTGCCTATGATCATACTTGTTTAGGCTTGATATAAGTTTATGCCGGTTTTATGCTTTTGATGGGATGTGAAACACTGTTTAAACTAAGAACAGATGGAGTTCTTCCAAAATCTGATTTTTGATTTAATTTAGTGGTAAACAAGCGGACTAACAGAAAACTTTATAAAGATATGAGGTTATCAATACCTTCAATCAAAATATAATGTATACTAAGACAATAAAAGTTTGATTAAAATCTTTAATTTGTTGAAAATTAGTTGAAAATTAAAAAGGTAAATGAAGTGTTTTACTTTTTGAATTTATAAATAATAAACATTTTAAAAACCAAGTTATTATTGGAAAATGAGTAAAAAACTAAAATTTATAGACCTCTTTGCCGGATTAGGCGGCTTTCATTTTGCTTTAAAGGATTTGGGACATGAATGTGTTTTAGCTAGTGAAATTCAACTTGATTTGAGAAAACTCTATGCGATAAACCATCCGGATCTAAAACATGATAAAATAATTGGAGACATCCATAAAGACATCTTAACCGAAGAAATTCCAGAATTTGACATTTTATGTGCAGGTTTCCCTTGTCAACCTTTTTCACAAGCTGGCTATAGAATGGGATTAAACGATCCTGTTAATGGAAACCATTTCATGAAACTAATTGAAATTATTAGTCATCATAAACCACAATATGTTTTCCTGGAAAATGTTCCAAATTTAAAAGGTCACGATGATGGAAATACATGGAAGGTAATACAACAGTCATTAAATAAGGAAGGATACGTAGTTGCTGAACATATTTTATCACCAGATCAATTTGGTATTCCTCAGCAAAGAAAGAGAATTTACATTGTTGCTATAAAAACTAAGGTAAATGGTTTTAAGATTAATTATCCCGAATTGAAAAATAATTTTAAAATCCAAATTTCTGATTATCTAGAAAAGGGTCCTGATGAAGATATTCCGCTAAAGGCAGATACTCTAAAATATATTCTTCACTGGCAGTCTTTTGTAAAACAAGTTGAGAAAAAAGGAGGTAATGATATTCCAAGATTTCCAGTTTGGTCTATGGAGTTTGGGGCTACTTACCCATTTATTGAAAAGGCTTCAAAACGTCATAATTTATCTGAACTTAACAAGACTAAAGGAAAATTTGGCATACCTATTAAAGCATCCTCTAAAAGTGACTTAGCAAAGTTTCTTCCAAGATATTCTCTTACAGATCAAGATGTTTTCCCTAAATGGAAAAAAAGCTATATCGAAAGCAACAGAAACTTCTATGACAATCACAAGGATTGGATTGAAGATTGGAAAAAAGAAATTATTGATTGGAAGTTAAGTCACCAAAAGTTTGAATGGAACTGTGGTACTGATATAGATTATACTTTAGAAGACAAAATCATTCAGTTTAGACCTTCAGGTATCAGAGTAAAAAATAGAGATAGATTCCCCGCACTCGTACTATCTACAACTCAAGTTCCAATCATATTTGATAAATACAAAAAAGGAGGCGCAGGTTTTAGGTATATAACTAAAAGAGAAGCTGCAAATCTTCAAAGTATGCCACAAGAAAATTTTAAAATACTGGAAAATAACGTTGCAGCTTATAAATCTTTTGGAAACGCTGTAAATGTTAATGTTGTGAGAGAAATTGTAAAATCAGTTATTGGGGATAACAATGATTTTAAAATCAAATTAGATAAGTAAGTTGTATGCAACAAATAGGAGATAATGTATCAATAAAGATACAAACTGGTGTCTATGGCCAGTTTAGAAATTTAAATAACAAACCATGGTACGCTTTAGCTGAATTTGTTGATAATTCTGTCCAAAGTTATGAAAATAATAAGGCCAAATTTAAAAGAATTTATGGAGAGAATTATTCTCTAGAAATTAGAATTAATATCAATAAAGACGAAGATGTTATTACAATAAAAGATAATGCTGCTGGAATTGGCTTAGATAATTACTATCGGGCTTTTGAGCCAGCACATATTCCAATAGACAACACCGGACTTCATGAATATGGAATGGGAATGAAAACAGCCGCCATATGGCTATCCGATATATGGTCAGTGAAGACAAAAGCAATTGACGAGGATCAGGAGAGATTTGTAGAATTCAATTTACAAAAAGTAATAGATGAGAAGAAGGAAGTTTTGGAGGTTATTAAAACCCCCAACAAAACAAATTTCCATTATACAGAAATAAACCTAACTAAATTATCTCATAATGCCCCATCCAGTCATCAATTAGATAAAATAAAAAGGCATTTATCTAGTATATACCGCATATATATTAGAAAAGGGGATTTAAACCTGTACATCAATGACGAATTATTGGTATTTAATGATCCCGAAATTCTAAAAGCTCCATATCACAAAGAGCCTGATAGCAATGATGTTCTATGGAAAAAGGAAATATCATTTAAATCAGGCAAGTATTCTGTGAGAGGGTTTATTGGAGTACTTAAAACTATGAGTACTAATAAGCTAAATGGTATTTCATTGTTTCGAAGAGGGAGAGTTATCGTTGGAAGTCATGATGAGAAATACAGACCAAAGACATTATGTGGGCAAATAGGATCTCCGAGGCATAAAAGAATTTTTGGGGAATTGGAGTTAGAAGGCTTTTCAGTAAGTTTTAATAAAGGTAGTTTCATAGAGGTAGAAGACCTTGAAGCTTTGATGGAAGGTATAAAACTAGAAATTTCAAATAAAGATTTTAACTTGTATGACCAGGCACAAAATTTTATTAAACCTAAATCTGAGGAGGATAATAAAAAAGTTGCAAAAAAGTTACATGATGAATTAAAGAAAGCTAACTCTAATAATAAGGGGGGAAATAAACCAATTATAGTTGTTCCTTCAAAACATGATGTTTCCCAACAAGCTGAAAAGTTAAAAAATGCTGAGACTATAAGTTCATTTGAAGATAAAGAAAATATAAGAGGAGTTGATTATGAATTGAAGCAAGAGTTTATCACTGATCCATCTATTTCAAGTTTGTATACTTTAGAAGTACTTGAGAACACGGGTAAAAAAGTAAAAGTAGCTTACAAAATTAATTTAGCTAATGATTTTTTTAACCAGTTTAAAAAATTTAAAAATGAATCAGATTACAAACCTGTAGTTGCAATAATAAAATCTCTAGTTTTGGCAGAATTAGTGGCACCTAGTCAGGGGACGACTGGTGCCGGAAATATTCGTTTAAACTTCAATAACTTCTTGAACAGCGCATTATGACAGAACAAATTAAAATTTTAAAGGAAGAAGGAAATTTTCAAGTAACACAAGGTGATAAGACGTTTGATTTAATTAATCGACTATCTAAACTGAGTGAAGAAGAAAAAGAGAATTTATTGAATGAGTCTGCTAAAATCCTTTCTAATTGTGTTAATCCTGTAAATACATCTGGCGATATTACTGGATTGGCTGTTGGATATGTACAAAGTGGTAAAACAATGTCATTTACTACTTTATCAACTTTAGCCTTTGATAATGGTTTCAGAGCCATTATATACTTAGCTGGTACAAAAAACAATCTGCTTGAACAGACAACGAATAGATTGAAGGATGATTTGTTAACAGGTTCGGTTAACAGAAGAAAATATAAAGTATATCAAAATCCACTGATTGAAGATAACAGCATCAATGAGGTTCATAATGCCCTGAAACTTAAACGTAAGCCGGCTATCCTGATTACAATTTTAAAAAAGGGAAAGTACATTAATGAATTGATGAGGTTATTCTCAAGTCACGAAATCAGGTCTGAATTAGGTAACAATGGCATTTTAATAATAGATGATGAAGCAGACCAAGCAAGTTTAAATACTTATGCAAGATCAAATAGCAGATCAGAAGACTGGGAGGAAGATGAATATAGTTCTACATACTCAAGTATCCTGAGACTTAAAGCAAGTTTACCGAATCATTCATACATTCAGTATACAGCAACTCCACAAGGTCCTTTATTGATTAATTTAATGGACTTATTATCTCCTGAATTTCATGTCGTATTAACACCCGGAAAGTCTTACACAGGAGGAATTGTGTTTTTTGTCGACAACCCAGACTTAATCATTACAATCCCACCTGGAGAAGTATATCATCATAGAAATAATCCTCTAACAGAATGTCCAGTTAGTTTAATTAATGCTTTGCAGGTATATTTAATTGGAGTTGCTATCCAAGTGAATATTTTGAATAAAGAGGATTTTCTATCTATGATGGTTCATGCTGATAGAGAAACAGATGCAAGTAGAAAGTTCCACTCATGGGTGAGCAATATCACTACAAATTGGGGAGATAGACTAGCCCTTTCTGATACTGACCCAAGTAAGGTTGAATTACTGAACTCATTTAGGCCAAACTATTTAGAAGCTGTCATAAAAATTGATAACCCACCAAGTTTTGAACAGGTTATATCTGAAGTATTAGAAGTCATCTTAGATACAAATATTGAATTGGTAATACAGGGATCCTCAGCAATAGATTGGAGTAATGCAACTTCACATATTTTGGTTGGTGCTGAAATGTTGAATAGAGGATTTACTGTAGAAGGATTGACAGTAACATACATGCCTCGAAACACAGTTAGCAGATCAAATGCAGATACGATCCAGCAACGTTGTCGTTTCTTTGGATATAAACGCTCATATCTAGAGAGCTGTAGAGTTTATCTACCTGTAGATTCAATACTAGAATATAGGGAATATGTAGAGCATGAAGAAGTGATGAGAGAACACCTAAAATCATCTACTTTGAGAGATCTTGAGCAAGTGATGATCTTGGGAGACCAATTAAATCCTACAAGGAACAATATTTTATCAGCAGATGTAATTCGTTATAAATTGTGTGGTTGGAGACAAATGAATGCGTTAGAATTTATTTCTGAAAATATTAATTATGTGAATAATTTTATAAACTCACACCATTTTGATGATTGTGAAGATTATAAAACAGATAGTAGAAATCATAAAATTCTGAAGTTGTCAATCAATGATTTAATTGAATTCATGGAAGGCTTTAAGATCTCAGGTATGCCTGACGCCTTGAGAAAGTCCTCAACGATTCAATATTTACGTTTCCTGGCAGATAAACAAAGAATAGAACATGCATACATATATCAAATGGCTTATAATGTAACTGAGGGTAGAGAAAGAGAGTTGAAAGATAGGCATGACAACCTTTGGATCAATAATATCTTTATGGGACGCTCAAACGACGGAGGAGCTACATACCCGGGAGATAAAGGAATCCGAATGGAAGATTCTTTATGTATACAAATCCATAAAGTTAAATTAAAACATAAATCTGTTAAGTGGAGAGGCAAACAACTTTACACTTTAGGTATCTATTACCCAGAAGCTATATCACATACATTAATCGGTATTATTAATTGACAATGAGGGATTTATTTAAAATATTTCAGGAGTTAAGAGATAAAAATTTTGGTATTGAGGACACAATATTAGTCCAAGGTATTCCTGATAGAGTTGAGCATAAAATAGGAGTATCTAAAGAGGGTCTTCCATTGTTTTTTATAGCTACCAAGGACACAAAAAAAAGTGCAACGGATATCAATTTAAAATTGATTCAAGTAGCTTTCCATAAGAATTGTAAACTGATTTCAAAAGAAGGAGATAAAAGTGACGGAGTATACACCATTGTGTCTCTGAAATCTAATTCAGAGGATATCATTAAGTACTTCGTGAATACGGTCCACTACTTGATTAATCAACTGGATATTAACTCATCATTTACTCAAATCAAGGCGGAATTAAATAATTTGGTGAATCTGTTTCGAAGTTTATCTAAGCCAGCAAAAAAAACAATTCAAGGTCTTTGGACAGAATTACTCTTTATAAATCAATCAAACGATATTGAATACGTTATTAATTGTTGGCATCAGGGTAAAAATGATCGTTATGATTTCAATAATGGAATTGATAAAATAGAAATAAAGAGTACGAGCAAAAATGATAGAATACATAGATTTAGTTTGTCACAACTAGAAAAGATCAAGAATACAGAAATTGCTATTGGATCTACGTTCACAGTTGAAACAGGAAAAGGAAAAAATGCCAATGACCTAATAGAATCCATTAAAGAAAAAGTCTCAGAACCTAGTTTGATGTTCAAGATTAATAATATAGTAGCAAATACAATGGGAGATGAGTTAGAAAGTATTTTTGATGTTTGTTTTGATTACAATTTAGCTTTACATTCAATTCGATATTTTGACATTCGAGATATCCCTAAGATTAATAGTGAGACAATACCTAATGAAATCACAAATATTAAGTATGATTGTAATTTGAGTAATGTAAATTCAATTGATAATAGCGAAGTTACATCACAATTATTAAAGGCAATTATTTAATATGATAAAGCTACCAAAAAAAGAACTAAAGCAATTATTTGAGGATATCGTATCGGAAAGTAAAGCCAAATGTGGGAAATCGAACCCATTTATTCTTCAAAAAGAGAACTTCAAATGTTTTGTATTCATAAAAAACATATCCCCAGCATACTACGTAAATTACCCAGATAATTCAAGAGTTCAATTACCTAGCAGTGATCGATTTAAAGAAATAATAAATAGTAATTTAGATTTCTTAATAATTGGGTACGACGGAGAAAATGAAGTTTTTGCATCCTGGAATCCCAATTTAATCAAAGATCGATTGAATGAAAAATCTAACGTATCTGTATACTCTAGATTTAGTTGGCAAAGTAAAGTCCCAATGGGGGAATTCAAGCATCATCATCTATCTAATAAAGATAAGGTCATCTTATTTAAAAAAGAGCTTCTGAACGATTTTTTTGAGGATTATTCAAAGTTATTTAATTTGTCTGAAAATGATATTACTAAAGATGATGACAAAGAAAAAAGTAAGTTTGATTTTGATTTAGAAATCGTGAAAAGCAGTATTGATCCTTTATTAAAAGAACATAAAGTTTTACAAGCTGTTACTGTTTTAGAAAATTTACTAAAAAATAAATCAGAATATAATCAACTTTCTTTTAAGGATTATTTTAGAATCGTGAACAAAATATATACTGATTTACATTCTTAATGTAATGGTTCTTTAAGGTTAACTTACTTTTTTAAATCATTAAACTTTTGTTTCATGAAAAAAAAGTGGTCAGTTATTCATTTTGCACCAGGAGCATGTAGATATGATTCTACAGAATCACCCATTCCAGGTAGTCGTCCACAAACTAAAGGTTGGAGACTTACAAACTATAAAACTCTAGTGAAAAAACACCAATGTCAAGATATTAAAATTGTTGAAACCACCTATGAACATAAAATTGTTCCTCTACTCAAAAAAGCCTTGGTGAGTAATAATAAAACTTAAATAGACTCTTACAACACGGGCTAAACTAAGAGGTCTAAATCATTAAAAAGATATTTGATTATAAACATTTTTCTTAGTGTCATTTCAGTGTCCCCTCACCTACTTAACATAGTATTTCATTTATAATCAAATAGCTATAAATAGGGTTCTAGAGGGGGGGGGTCTAGAGGTAATCATTTAAGCCCCCCTATTCTACTTTTAAGCGTATTTTAATTATATTTAGTGTATGAAAAAACTGACTCAAATTTTAATTTTCATCCTTACTTCTAATACTTTATTTTCTCAAGTAAGTATTGATAATTTAGTTTCATATTATCAAAATATTAACATGGACGCGGAGGTGAGTTTTATGGAAGCTCTTTGTTCCGTTAACTCTCAAGAAGATGTAATTAAATATCAAAATGATATTTTATACATTAATTATAATGTATGTGGTGAAATTTTTGTGTCTATAAATGACCCAAATCCCGTAAATTATGATTTTAGTGTTTCCTCAGAAGTAGATACAGCTGCAGCCTTATTCTCGCCCCCGGTTCTTTCATCATTAGCTAGTGAAGATTTTCTTTTTTTAATGTATTCGTATAAAAAGTTTGATGTTAACTATGAGTTATATGAATTTTATACTACAATATTTAAGATTGATTTATCATCATCGAACTATAATGTGACAAGTACTAATCTTATAGATATTCGTGGTATTGAATTTGTTTTAAACAACAACGAACTTATCATTCTTGGTGATGCTTATCTCAACAACATTAATACTTCCATTATATCATCAGAAATAAGATTCCTAGATATGAATCTAAATTTAAATTGGTCGGATCAAATAGTCCAAAGTTATAATGATAACAATAATCCAAAAGATCTACTTTTAAATTCAGAAGGAGATTTAATCATTTTTTTACAAATTGGCGAGAGTAGCACCAGTGTTAATTATATATGTAAAATTGGTTATGAAAATCAAGAGGCTAATATTTTGATTACTCAAGAAATTCAACCTTTAAATCTACCGATAATGACTATCAAAAATACATACATTCATGATGATTACATATATGCTTTAGGTAAAAATTGGCAATTTAATAATTCTGATGCACAACGAATATCTATTTATAAATTTGATAATAACCTAAATCTTGTCCAAGAAGGAGATCTTAATATTGGAAAAGAAGAAGAGCCCAAGTTTTTAACCTTTACTAAAGATAATGGGCTTATAGTATCAGGAGAAATAAAAGATGTTTATAATGATAATACAGATCCTGATTTCTCAGCTTTCTTCAACTCAATGGTTATGTTTGGAGAGGATGATACTGAATTTGAAAATTTGTTTTTTTTAAAACTCTCAAATAATTTTGATTTAGAATGGATTTTACTTCATGATGGGGGCGAAGATATCCTTCGTAATGTATTTTTAAATAATGATGAAATAATGGTTAGTAGCAATTATCAATCAATGATTTCTGATGATCAAGTAGGTATAACTAATGAACATTTCAATATTAAGATAGTAGGATGCACAGATGAAATTGCCTCAAATTATTATAGTGATTTTTATAATCCCATAGCTAATTACGATATAGGTACATGCATGTATAATCAAAGTTTGTGGTCAGAGATTATGGCGAATAATGTTCAACTTAATGACTCAATAAATTTTTTGAATTCTAACTTAAATATACTCAGCGACAATATTTCAAATATTCAATCTGAGCTTAGTCAAGCATATAATTATAACGGAACTTTAACTGACTCAATAAACCTATTAAATGAAAATATTTCATCTTCTTATGACACTATTGATATATTAAATTCTAATTTAAACTCAGCAAACAATAATATTATAGATATTCAATCTGAGCTAAATATTACCTCGGAAGACTTAAATAACGCTAATCTTTATATTATGGAACTTGTTGATTCTTTGACGTTATCATCCAATATAAATATAGATTTAGAAGAGCAATTGGCCACTGCATTAGAAAATGTTATCCAGCCAATTTATATAGATTTACCTGAAGGTTGGAGTATGTTTGGATTTACGAAACAAAATCCTGAGGATCTGGTGGAGGCAACATCTTGTATAACTGATTTAATTATTATTGCTAAAGATTATAATGGTGCCGCATATCTTCCAGAATTCGGATTTAATGGAATTGGATCTTTAGAACCTGGATTGGGATATCAAATAAAATTAACGGAATTTGTAAGTGATTTTAATTTTTGTGACTAAAGAAATCCGCTAATCAAATATTACTTTAATTATTTAAACTTTTGTTACTGAAATACATAGTGTCATTTCAGTGTCCCCTATTCTACTTCAAATCGTATTTCATTTATAATCAAATCACTACAAATAGGGTTCTAGAGGGGGGTAAATAGTTAAAAAGCGCGAATAACACGAACCCTGCCCGTACTAGCTTTATAGTTGCCGTGCGCATCACCATTAGCAAAACTTACATACCACGCGAGGGTATTATTACTCTCCGAGGAAGACCAATACCAATCATTCGAAAAACCGCCTATATTGCCGTTTTCGGAGCCCTGTCCGATAGTTATATACATTTGATATAACTCGCCTTGTGATGGCAAATACCAATCGGAATGACCATATATTTCAGTATCGATCGCTGCTTGTGCTGAAGTAACACCTCCATTATAAGCTTGGCATCCTTGGTTTGTGATGTCAATTGTGTTTGACAAGCCTGAACCTATCCATTCTGAATCTGCTCCATCTACATATTCATTGAAACATCCCCAGTCATAAAATCCTTCAAGATCTTCTTGTGCGGCTACTAAGCCATTATGTCCTGTTTCATCTATGTAGAATACGATTCCGTTCTCTATTAAATCGCCCACTTGAATTAACGGATCAGAATTTAATACAGCTATACTGTCTGAAAAAATTTGATTTTCTAATTGAAGGCTTTCAACCTCCTCCTGTAGCGAAACAATATTATCCTCAGGAATATCATTCACATACCAATCACATAAACTAAAGCCTCCTATGGCTTCTCCAACCTTTATCTGATAACCAAAGCCAGGGGTGAAGTACCCTATCCCATTAAAGTCCCATTCTGTCAAATATGCAGCACCATTATTATCCTTTACTACGATGATGCTTTCAGTATGATTAGAGAGGCCTTCAATAACATCTATGGAGTTAGGACAACCATAACCAAACATGTTCCATCCTGCTTCTAAGTCAATAGATACATTCCATGCATCAAAGGATTGGTTTAGTTGAGTAATAATGTCTTCTTCCTGCCCAAACAAAGCAAGAGGAACAAATAGTAGTATGTAAAGTAGGTTTTTCATATTGTTATTGAACTAGTACTTAGAAGGAACGGATTGTTAGTGTTTTGTTATTTAATCTCAACAAGCTCACTTCTTAAAACAACCTTTTTATCATATGCTCTTCCCGTCTCATTTAAATATTTTATTTTGACATAACCATCAGGCATTTCTTCTATGATTCTGCAAAAAGCACCATTATAATATAGCCCCGCAGAATCAGTTTTTGGATTATCATTATTGTTATTAGACGACTCCGAAGTTATTTCCCACTCATGTGTTATTTGATGAAAAATTAATTCTGATTTATTAATAGAATACTTGTCGTAAGCCCTTCCAGTTACATTTAGACATTTGATTTTTACATCAGTTAATGAAAGCTCAGTATCTATTATGCACAAATTACCATTATAATATATCCCTGGTTTCGCATGTTCAGGAATAAAATCATCAGCTTTTACAGACGCCTTACTATCCGTAGAATTTAAATCAACATCAATAGTTGAGTTAAAATTATCACTAGATGATTTTTTTTGGGGCAAAAAATGAATAGCTATTCCAATAGAACCAGATAGACCAGCCATTTTCATTACATCATTATCAAGTTCAGTATTTGACATAAAATAGCCTAGAGATGGATTAATTGAAACATTATCCGACACAAACCAAGCATAGCCAAGACTAATACCTGTTCCACTTATATCCATATCATCGGCACCGTCATCTAAAGTTCCCATTGAATAACTTCCTTGACCCCAAAGTCCTGATTCACCAATATAATATCTCGCCATTAGCCCATAAGTAATTAAACTTGATACTGAATCATCTTCACCTTCAACTTCTAGTTTTGAATTAAAGTAATTTATCAATAATCCTAAAGCTAAATTATCTATAATAAAAGAACTTCCATTTAAAGAAATTGCTGCTTCTGTTATTGTTCCTGCCAGAAAATCAGATTCATCTAAATCATTATAATCAGTCACACTGAGACTTGAAAAACCAAAATTTGAATCCGCCCCCAAAAGAACTACGCCTTTCTCTGTTTGAGCAGAGAGCCCTAATATGGTAAAAAGTGATAATGTTACTGTAATAAGTTTTTTCATTATTCACAAATATTAAAGTTGTTAACCTGTTCTGTTACCTTCAATTGATAACTGTAAGTCTTCAAAGAGTTTGGACTAATTGTACTCAAATATAAGTTATACATTGAGTAATTGCAAGTTGTGAAATTGCCTTCGTTTGTACATAGTTTTTCTTTTTAGTTTTTCTCTTTGTTTAATAATCGATTCTTGTCTCCCAAAATACACATCAGCAGGTGTACAATTCTGTAGAGATTCGTGATACCTTTCGTTGTTATAATAGTTCACAAATTCCTCCATACGCACCTCTAATTCTCCTGTCGTGTAATAGTGTTCAAGCTTAATAATGTTTTTCATAGAACGGTGATAACGTTCTATTTTACCTTGTGTTTGAGGATGCCTTGGACGTCCTCTCACGTGCTTCATGTTCTTTTCCTTAATGAACAACTTCATTTCATCACTAATGTAGCAAGAACCATTGTCTGAAAGCAATCTAGGTCTTTGATGTTCTTTCAAGCCAGCTTTCATTAATGCTGAGTTAATGGTGCTTTTTACATCCGTCGTCTTCATTGTAGAACAGACCTCCCAATGGACTATATACCTACTATAATCGTCTAATATGGTTGATAGATAATACCATCCCCAATTGATGATTTTAAAGTAGGTAAAGTCCGTTTGCCACATTTCATTTACATAAGTAGTTTTATCCTTAAACTGATCACTAGCAGACATTACTATATAAGCTGGTGATGCTATCAGATTAGCCTTTTTCAGGATTCTATACACACTGCTTTCTGATACAAAAAACCCATGATTATCAACAATATGATAGGCTAATTCCCTGGGTGATAACTCAGGTCTATCCAGTGAAATATCAATTACTTTGGTTCTGTATTCTGGTGGTATCATATTCCAATAACTCGCCACAGGTCTATCTGTCAACCCATCGTAACCGTTCTTAGTAAATCGACCATACCAATTATAAAAAGTGCTTTTAGGAATCCCTAAAGCCTTTAAAGTACGTGTAGGGCCAATCTCAGAATCTTCTACTAATTGGATAAGCTCCATCTTTTCTTGTTGTGTAAACCGCATATACTTTTTGAATTTTACTCGGTTCCATTCAACTTTTTTTTCCAAGACATAGCCTCCAAAG
>Ga0105350_10001697_pt1 | contig 13695 bp, 6 predicted proteins | sample EN1Hudsemesocosm_FD_83506 | JGI IMG/M metagenome (GOLD analysis project Ga0105350, IMG submission 83506) | Methane-oxidizing microbial communities from mesocosms in the Hudson Canyon - EN1E Hudson Canyon | ecosystem: Environmental > Aquatic > Marine > Cold seeps | place: Hudson Canyon... | reverse complement strand
TTTTAAGACTATTAAATGTGAATTAATATATAGAAAATCTTTCAAAAATTTTATTCAGATATATGATCAAATTGATAAATATATACAGTGGTATAACAACAAAAGAATACATGAGTATTTAAATTATTTAACACCTCTTGAAATGGAGGTCAAATTAAAAAATTGTAAAACTAAACGAGCTGCTTAAAATTGTAACGTTTTTTGTAGGTATACCAGTATATATTTATAACAACTTAAGAACACATTTTAGTCTAAACTTAAGAAAACCGGCCGAAGTACATCTAAATCCTAATATCAAATACAAATCTTATCGAAAAAATAATGTAAATTTACCTGAAATAACAATTTAGAACAAAACCTAGTTCAAACTATTTTTTTGCCTTCTAAACGGCTGAAAAAAATCTTTTGAACGTCGAAATAATAACCAAAAAAAAGTCAACCTATTTCAGTATAATACATCTTTTAATCTGCGATAAAAGTTGTCCTTTGGGATTCGATCACTTAACTGAAAGTGAGCAAACAATTTTTCCTGATATTCTTTTTTGCCTTGCATAACTAGAGTTAACAAATAAATAGATCCTTTTTAATTAAAATTCCTATCTTTAACAACAAGGTTGGACAACAGACACAATGTGTATAAAACATATCTAATAAGTAAAAATCGAAAGGTTTGTGCTTATTTATAAAGACCGTCAATTTTTTTTGGCTTTCGGAAAAATTAAGATAAAAACAAAATATAAAAATTCGGCTCTGTGTTTATCCAAGAAGGTTAGTCTTTTTTTACATACTACTCTTCATACACAAAATGTTGGTAAAAATTTATATGCTCACTATATCAAATGTTGATTAATCCTCTAAATGCGACACTTATATTTTTCATTTCTCAAAAGAAGGTAGGTAACCCAAAAAACATCTTATGATTGAAAATAATCCTACATCCTTAATTTACTCTAACAACTACCTGGAAATTAAGAAAAGTCTTATCAACATTTATTATGGATACATTCCAAAAGCTTATAAGTTGGAATATTCTAAGTTTCTAAAATCTTCCTTGCCACAAAAGGAACAAGAAAGATTAGCCTCTATTAAAAATGAATGTAAAAAAGTTAAAAGTGCATTTGGCAGAGCTTTATTATTACATGGTTTAAAGAATTATGGTATAACAAACCTTGATGATTTAAAAGTCACGTTTAATGGGAAGCCCTATTTAAAAAATTCAAAAAATCTGCACTTTAATATATCTCAATCGGACAACATGATTTTATGTGCAATTTCCGAAAACGCTCCTATCGGAGTTGATGTAGAGAAAATAAAGCCGAAAACATTAGATCATTTTAAATCGTATTTCACAGTTCATGAATGGCAGAATATAACTTTTAATGATAATTCCATTAAACGATTTTATGATCTATGGACAAGAAAAGAAGCGATGATTAAAGCTGATGGAAGAGGATTATCAATAGAATTGTCATCTTTTTCCTGTTTAGGAAATAATGTCCAAATAGAAGGTCAGAATTGGTATGTTAATAACTTCATGATAGACAAGAAATATGCCTGCGCAATAGCTCACAAAAATGACATCCCCGTTCAACTAATAAAATTTGAATTCGCTCTCTAAATCCTTTACAAGCATTTAACATGAACCAATTACATGATTAAAACTAAAACAAATAGAAAAAATGACATAGCCATTATTGGAATGAGCTGTCGGTTTCCTGGCGCAAATAATTTAGAAGAATTCTGGGATATCGTTTCAAAAGGAAAAGCTGAATTTAGGAGCATTCCAAAGGAAAGATTAGGTCAATTTGATTTTAGCATTTTAAAAAACCAAAAGGGTTCGTTTCTGAAAGACCCATATCACTTCGATAATGAATATTTCAATATCTCCGATAAGGAAGCGCAAGCAATGGATCCTCAACAAAGAATAATGCTAGAGCTTACAGTTGAAGCAAGGGATAATGCTCTAATTGATGAATTCAACAATAAAAACATTGGTGTTTATATAGGGGCCAATCAAAGGGCATATATGGAAAGTATCAATGCTGGGTTTTACAGAAAGATGATAATCGATAAAATAAAAAACACCTCGACTTTTGATGCGTTAGCTCCTGAAATAAAAGATAGTTTACTAGCAGATTTAAAAGGTATTAAAGAGATGCCTGAAATCGACAATTCTGCGATTACCGGAAATATTAGCAATATGATTTCTGCGAGAATATCGCATGAATTTAATTTAATCGGACCATCATTAACTATCGACACCGCATGTTCATCTTCATTAGTGGCCACTCATTTAGCGTGTGAAGCTCTATTAAAAAATGAATGCGACCTAGCCCTGTCAGGTGGAGTTAATTATAATCTTACACCATCCATATATCGTTTAATGGAAGAGGCTAAAGTGATTTCTCCTTCTGGAAACTGCACTCCGTTCTCTGCTAATTCCGATGGAATATTGTTAGGAGAAGGTGCTGGATTAATATTACTCAAGCGAATGGAAGACGCCATAAAGGATGGCGACCCAATTTGGGGTGTTATTAAAGGTACAGGAGTTAATAATGATGGACGAACGATTAGCGTAATGGCTCCGAGTTGGAAAGGTCAGTTGCGATTGCTGGAGTCGGTATATTCCAAGGCAATGTACGATAAGAAAAATATTAGCCTCATCGAAGCTCACGGTACCTCTACCAAAATTGGCGATTCGATTGAAGTAACAGTGCTTGATAAATTTTTTAACCATACTGACAAAAACATTTCTATTGGGTCAGTTAAATCAAATATTGGACATTTATTAGGTGCGTCAGGGATTGCTGGAATAATTAAATCAGTCCTTGCATTAGACAAGAAACAACTGCCCCCCTCGCTTCATGGAGAAAAAGTAAACAGTAAATGGAAACTTGAGGAAAAAGGCTTTAAAATACAGGACAAACTAGAAGCTTGGAATACCGGAAACATTCGTGCTGCTGGCATAAGCTCATTCGGGTTTGGAGGAACAAATGCACATGTGATTATCGAGGAAAGAGGGGAGGATATTGCTCAATCTACACGGACACATACTCCAAACGCTTTCAATAGAAAAAAAATGGTCTTAGACCTTTTCCCTGGTGTTGCACAAAATGAAAATGCCTTCTTTAAAATAGATTGGGTGAAGAGAAAACTAGACTTTGAAAATCCCGATAAAAACCCAGACTTTTGGATAATGTTTAGTAATTCCGGAAACTCAATATTTAAGGATGAATTATTATCGAAATATCCTAAAACTTATTGGATTGAATCAGGTAACTCATTTACGAGAAAAGATGAAAACACCTTTGAACTTGATTATTCTAACAATAATCATATACGATGGTTTTTTGAAGGATTGAGAAGTAATAAAAATTATGGACTTCTTTATTTCCAAAATGAAAACTTAAACGAAGAAAGTGCTAAAACACTTGAAGAACTCAATCTAATCAGAAACTTGTTTGTTGAGTCGGGTTCTGATTTCCGTGCCTTTTGGTGCGTCACTCAAAATGCGTTTAAGGTGATGGATAGCGACACCGCTTCACCCCATAGTGCAGCTATAGCGACATTATTTACTGGAGCGTTGGAAGAAAAAACTAATGCATTTGGAGGATTAATTGATTATTCTAATTCTACTGAATTCAATACTAGCTGGATATCTGATTCCATCGACAAGTATTTCTCTAATCCCTTGGTGATAAGAAAGGACGTAACATTCCTGAAAAAATTAGTACTCATTAATTTAAAAGACCGTTCTAATTCCGCGATGAGGATACTATCTGATGGCGCTTATTTAATTATAGGTGGAAGCTCAGGAATTGGGGCGGAAATGGTTTATCACCTTCATAAAAGTTGCTCATCTAAAGTCGTTTTTACAGGCACCCGAGAAGAGGACCAACTGCCTGATAAAATCAGAATGCTATTAAAAGATAACACTGTTGAGTATTTAAAGTCATCGGTTTTGGTGGAAAAGGATGTACTCAACATCATTACATCAACTATAAAAAAGTACGGAAATATAAAGGGGATAATTTATGCAGCGGGAACCATTAGTTATGGAACAATAACTTCAATTAAAGAAAACGACTTTAAAAGCACCTTATCTGCGAAAATACAGGGTATATCCAACTTGAATAAAGCTATTGAGAATCTTGCAGTTGATTTTGTTTATCTGATGTCGTCCATTTCGGGACTTTCTCCTTCTTGGTCAAAAGGAATGGTAGCTTATGGAGCAGCAAACTCATATCTAGATGCATTTGCAATAAAATTCAATTCAGAAAAAACAGCCTGGCATTCAGGTTCCTGGAGTATGTGGGAAGGATTGGGAATGAGCCAAAATGTAAATCTTTCAGGGGAAAATGCTTTGACTCCTTTCCAAATCCAAAGAGGTATGGATTTATTTGAGTCTTCTTTAAAATACACCAATGCTCATCTCGTCATAATAGACCAGAACGACGCTAAAAGGTACTCGAACAAACTTAGTTATAGATTGGATTCTCCAAAGAAAAATAATCAAGGGAAAGAGCAAGAACCTTTAGAGCAAAAAGCGGCTACTCAAGTTAACTTCAAGGAAGTGTTGACACACCTTGTCGCTGAGGCAATAGATATACCTGCTGAAGAAATTGACGGAAATGAACCTTTCACTAATCTTGGGCTCGACTCTATCAGCGCTCTAGACATAGTAGGGATTCTCGAAAAGGAATATCAACTGTCATTAACACCTACCCTTTTATTCGAATATGACAATGTTAATTTATTAGCCGATTACCTGAGTCCCAAATCGGAATTAGAGATTAATAACTTATATGAATTACTTCCAACACAAAAGACGTTTTATTCCAATCAGATATTTTATCCGCAAACACCCTGCAATACTCAGGTAAGTCTTGATTTTGATTTTTATTTTGATCTAAACAGGCTAAATGAGGCATGGAATATTATTATCAGTGAGCATGAATCATTAAGATTAGCTTTTTCAATGACAGACAAAGGTCCTGTGCAATTGATCAATGAATCAGCACCCTACACTATTGAAAATAAGTTAATTAAAGAATCAAACAACCTTTTGAGTCAAGTGGATTCAATTCAGGAACAATTAGTCACAAAGGTTTATGAATTAAATTCTAAAACCCTATATGATGTCTGTTATCTTGAAAAACCAAATAATCAATCAACAATCATTTTTAGTGCCCATCACATAATTACTGATGCCTGGAGCATGTCGATATTACTTAAAGAATTGTTCCATACATACAATAGATTACAGGCCCAAGAAATTATTGATAATCATACCACACCCAAATTTACTGAATACATACAACATCTAAATAAAAGGGATGATTCGCATGAAACAATAAGCAGTCGGGAATATTGGATGGAAGAATTAAAAGACTTTACACCTGTAATAATCGATTCAAAGATTAATGAAATACATGAAACTGAAAGATCGAATGGGGTTTACACCGATTCCTTAGACAAGCAACAGACCAAGGTGCTTGAAAATATCGCTATTCAAAGGAAAGTTTCTTTATTCCAAACACTGATTTCGGCCTACTACATTTTACTTCATGAAATAACCGATCAATCTGATATTGTTATTCGTCTTGCATCTGAAAATAGAGATCGAACTTTTGATAACATTGCTAATCTTTCTGGTTGTATCGCTGATTCTATTCCTTTGCGTGTTAATTTAAAAAAAAACAGTCAAATCGGAACAATTGCTTCAAGCGTAAAAGAGAAATTGAGGTTGGCAAGTTTATTCAACAGTGCCTCTTCATTAGATTATGCAAGCATATTGCAAACAAGGAATCAATGTGGACCAGTTGGGGTTACCCCTTTTGGAATGAGCTATATTAATGTGGATCACTTTTGGAGAGTCAAAACTGAGCAAACTCCAGAAGTAAATTGCAGGGTATCCTTACCGTTTACTCTTCTCTCGTTTATGGTTTTAAAACAAAAAGGAAGATTAAAATTTAGTTGGAACTTTTCAGAGCAGCACTTTACAATCGAGGAAGTCAAAGCTTTAAATAAAAGATTAATCGAAATTATTGAAAATGATGATTTCATAGCTTCGGATTCAATTGAAGAATACTACGAAAATAACCTTGAATTACCTCGAGAAATAATTTTTAAAGAGCAGCCATTGCTTCATGAAAAAGTTTTTGAAGCATGCAAAAAATACGGTTCTAAAAATGCGATAGTTGAAAATAATAAATCCTACTCTTATACAAATCTTAAGGAAAAGAGCATTCAAATTGCAAACGCATTAATAAAAAAGACAGAAAAGAATGAAGAAGCCATAGGAATATTAAGTTACCCCAGTGCAAATGCGACTATGGGAATCATTGGCACTTTAGCATCGGGCCGTTGCTATATACCAATTGATCCTGATTGGCCAATTGACCGGATAAATCAAATCATTGAACATTCCGAAATCAAAACCCTCCTTACAACAGAGGACCAACTTCATTTTTTACAAGGGGAAAATAAATCTCTCCCAAATATTAAGAACGTAATACTTCTTGACGGATCAGCTGCACCTCCCAACAATATTACTGCTGATTTTTTTTCCTACAAAAAAGAATCAAGCACAAACATCTCAGCTGATTCCAGAATGATTACGCCACAAAGTATTGCTTACACTATGTATACTTCTGGAACTACAGGAATCCCCAAAGGAGTGATGGTGGATCATGTTTCCGTTGAAATATTTTTATCGTGGTTATCGGAAGAATTTGAAATCTCATCGGAGGATAAATTTATTCAATCCTCGTCGTTAGGTTTCGGAGGATCGATTCGACAAATTTTCTCTACCTTATTAGCTGGAGGAGAACTTCACCCAATTGATCGCTACGATTTAAAAGATCCAATAAATTTGTTGGAGTTTTTGGAAAACAGAGAGATCACAATTCTAAACACCGTACCTTCTGTAATACAAAATATTTGTGGATATATTGATGAAAGTAAATCGGAAAAAAGTCCAATTATACTTGAGCATTTAAGGTTATTATTAATTGGCGGTGAAGTGCTTTTCGGTAAAACGGTCAAACAATGGAGAGCCCATTTTGGAAATAACCAGCGCTTTGTTAATCTTTACGGTTCTACTGAAACAATAGTAAATGCTACTATTTATAACATACCTCAAAGTTCAACCTATGAAGCTGCCATACCAATAGGAGTTCCTAGAAAAGGTTCTCACGTACTGTTGTTAAATAATGAGGGAAAAGAATGTAAAACAAATGAAAAGGGAGAATTTTACATTGGAGGGCCTGGTATTGCCAAAGGTTATTACAAATCTGAAAGCTATTCAAACGAAAAGTTCATTGAGAGTCCTGTAAAAAAATCCCATGGAAAATACTATAAGACAGGGGACACTGCCAAAAGAGATAAAGATGGGATTTATCATTACATTGGTAGAACTGATAATCAAATTCAAATCTATGGAAACAGAATTGAGCCCACTGAAATTGAATTAGTTCTGACCTCATCAAACCTAATAAAAGGTGCGGCTGTTCTGGATTTTAAAGACGAAAAAAGACATTGGACTGTAGCTTTCGTTGAACCAACCGAAAAAGACATTGCTTTAAAAGAGATAGATGTTCGGAATATGGTTGCTAAAAAACTTCCTTCCTACATGGTTCCCTATAAGGTAGAATTTCTTGATAAATTACCGCTTAACCACGCAGGTAAAATTGATCGGAAAACGCTTAGAAAAAACTATAAAACTGAATTGAAAGAGGACGAAGACATGGCTCTTGACACTACAATTCAAGTGATAAAAAGAATTTGGAAAAGTGTATTTAAAACTGACCAAATAGATATAAACGATGATTTCTTTTCACTTGGAGGAGATTCAATTATGGCATTGGAAGTTTTACATCATATTCGAAAATCCTTCGATGCATCCCCAAAACCTGTAGAATTGTTCAGAAAAAGAACTATTTCAGAATTGGCAGAACATTTAGATAAAATTAATAGTAAAAATCTATTGGAAAAGGATAAAGGCAGCAATTCAATATCTTACGATGGAGATAAATTTCCTTTATCTGTAACACAAAAAGGATTTTTTCTAATCAATTCGAGCAAACCCAATAAATCACCGAATTTAATTGGAACCATTCCAATAAAAGGTCAATTAGTTCCAGATATATTTATAAAAGCTTTAGAGGTATTGATCGAGTGTCATGCAATACTTAGAACAGGTTTTTACAAGGAAGGTCTAAATACAGTTCAGCAAATTTTCCCTCATGAAAAAACTCAAACTAAAACATTAGATTTTAGTTCAAAATCCGAAAAAGAAAAAAAGGAGGTCATACAAAAGATTATAAACAAATTCCAAAAGGAAGGTTTTGATTTATCTAATCCCCCTTTATACAAAATGCTATTAGTAAAGGAATCAGATAACCATTCCACCTTAATATTATGCATACACCATATTATTGGTGACGCATGGAGTTTAAAAATCCTTATGGATGAGTTACTTTACTTATATCATCAAAACTCTATAAAAGGAGACTTTTCTTTACCAAAAATTAATTCCTCCTTCCGAGACGTAGTTAATTTTGAAATAGCGGCTCGATCTAACGCTAAAGATAAATTTATCCGAGAAGCGGAGTTTTGGAAAAACACCTTTTTACGATCAAAAAAAATCAACCTAGAAAATAAATGGCTAAAAACCACAACCAAAAATCCAAAGATAATTTTACATATTCCCAAGTCTAAAAAAGAAACACTTCAAAAACTTTGTACAGAAAACGGCTTAAGTCTATTTCAATTATTTTTTACCCTATACGCTAGAGCTTTAGGTAAGGTTGTTAATGAAAGTGATCTTTTGATTTGCTCATCTGTTAGTGGAAGAGATTTACCTTTATTAGATATCAATAAAATTATTGGTCCTTTTGCTAAAAGCCTTCCTGTTGGGATACAATTAATTCCTGGTAGTATTAAATCAAATTATAATCAACTTAATCAATCGTTTTTAGATTCGGTAGAAAATCAGGAAATACCTTCACAAGACTTAATGAGGATTTTTCTTAAAACTAGAGGAGGATCATTTAATTCCTTATACCAATTCTTTATTTCATACATGGATTTTTCTACATTAGACTCTGAAAACCCTTCAGGATTGAAGCTTGACTGGGATAATGCAAAGTTTTCATTTGACTCAGAAAGCGCTGACTCTAATTTAATGTTAGGCATCAGAGTATCGGAAGGAATTCAAATAAATTTTGGAGGAAAAACCAATTCAGCATTCAAATCGTTGATTAGTGATTATATCGAGAAGGACATAATCGAATTCATCAAGAAATTTGATAAAAAAGAAACAAATAGACCTTCAATAATTGATGCTGCGCTTATAGCCTATTTTCCTTCCTCTAAAACTTTTTCAGAACTATTCCCATTAGGAGATACTGGAAAAGAAATTACGAAACATTTCATCAATACAATTTTACCTGACGGATTACCAAAATTGCTTGAAATACAAAATACGAACTATGGGAAAACCGGAGTCATTTTTCTTCCCTATTATGCTGAAGAATTGTACACTGTGAAGAAGGAACAGTTACTTCATTCAATTGATTTGGCAATTGAAGAAGCTAAAAGAAATGGTGCCAAAAACATTTCTTTAGCAGGAAATTTACCTTCATGTACCAATTACTGTTTTTCTATAATAAAAAATTTAAAGCAGCCGCCCTCCCCTGCTGAATCCATCAAAATTACTACGGGTCATTCCTGTACTGTAGTGGCAGTAGTTATAAACATTCAAAAGGTACTAAAGGAAATAGGGTTGTGTATAGAAAACCTTAATATTGCTGTTGCGGGTTTTGGTTCGATAGGACAAGCCTCATTAAATCTTTTACTTAATAAATTAGGCGAGCCTGCTAGTATCAAAATAGCTGACCTTTCCTCACAAATTCCAGCTCTTAGTAAACCTTTGGAAAAAATAAAAAATAACTATAAAGGAAAGTTGAGTTTAATTGAAATAGAAAGCGAAATTCCTGATGAATTCTATTTAGCTGATTTAATAATTGGAGCTAGTTCTCAAGGCGAGATTTTGGATGTTGACAAAATATCCTCAGGAACAATTATAGTTGATGACTCCTTTCCTCATATTGTTAATTCCCCAAAGGCTATTAAACGTATGAAACAGGAAAAAGACATTCTAATTATTGGAGGAGGAAAAATTGACATTGGAGATACTGAAAGAACAACTCTTGAAACCAACCTGCCTAAAAAGCTTATAAATAATATCATTAAAAAAGCAGGAGACCAAGGGTTACCTGGTTGTCGGGTTGAATCATTAATGATGAGTTATAATAATTCATTACCTTCAACAATTGGATTGGTTACAGAGGAATCTGCAGATGAATATTGGAATATTTTGAGTGATTTAAAAGTATCTGCAGTAGGGTTTCACCTTCAAGGATTTCAAATCAAAGAAAATATAATAAATAATGTAAAAAGTTACCTAGAAAGAAATGGGAAGATTGGATAACAAAATTATTCTTATTACCGGCGCATTATCCGGGATAGGATTAGCCTGTGCGAAACGGGCTATAGGGGAAAATGCTAGAACGGTAATTTTAACCGATTTACAAGAAGACAAATCTGAGGAAACGATAAGACTTTTAGGAGAAAAATGTCAATTTTTAAAATTAGATGTACGAAATGAAAAAGATTGGAAAGATGTGCTAATAAATGTTAAAGAGAATTACGATCATCTGGATGTATTAATCAACAATGCAGGAATTACCGGGGTAAATGTTGATCAGAATACAAATGGACTTCAAGGTTCAAGTTTGGAAAAATGGAGAGAAGTACATCGTGTAAACTTGGATGGCGTATTTTTAGGATGTAAAATATTTATGTCGTTAATGGCTAAATCAAAAAATGCCTCAATTGTAAATATCGGTTCGAGAAGTGCTCTTTTTTCTAGGCATGACAGAATTGCTTATGGGTCAAGTAAAGCCGCTTTATCCAGTTTAACACGTTCAGTGGCAATGCATGCAACATCAAATAATTATAATCTTCGTTGCAATATTGTATTGCCAAGTACAATTGATACTTCCATTTATGAAAACATCGTTGAAAATTCAAAAGACACATTGAGTAAAATTCTTGAAAAAATACCAATGAAAAGATTTGGTTTAGTAAATGAGGTGGCTAATGCCGTGGTGTTTTTGGCTTCAGATGAAGCTTCATACATTACAGGGACTGAACTAATAATTGACGGTGGTGCATCAGCTCAAGACATTTTAAGAAGTTAGAAAAACTAATTATGCTTTCAATATTTATAGTAGTATATCTCAATTTTATAGGTTTGAGAAATATACTAAAAACTTTTACTAAAATGTATAAAAGACATTTATACTAAACTTTGCAAGTAATAGCAGAAAAAAATGAACTTTCCTGAAAAAGGTTGACTCTTTTTTGATTTACTGTTTTCGCTGAAGATTTTAATAGAATTCATTGTTATCCTCAAAAGGATTATACCCGAGTTTTAAGAGCTTAATTAAGCTCTGGTATACCTACAAAAAACGTTACAATTTTTGTAGGTATACCATCATTACAGATCATAGCACATAGCTTCCATTAAATTTTGAGCATATATCCTTTTACACCTCTGTATCTTGCAGTCCTGCCATTAAACTATCCTTTTATACCTCCAAGGGTATGTTACACTTTGAGACGTATTTTGCCTATTAATATTTTTTTCAAATTAAAAATTGTTGTAAACAAACTGATAGTTGTAAACTTACATTCTCGACGCTATACATTACATTATCTAACTCTTTTATTATCTTCGTTGTCTAAGTTAAACTATGCTTACATAAATTTAAGTGCATGAAGGAACTTTTAGATTATTTTAAAAACACAGTTTCTATTTCACCTGAAATAGAGAATAAAATCAGTGAAATAATAGAGGAAAAAAACTTAGTTAAAGGAGAACAAGTACTTACTGATAATTCTGCAAAAAAAGAGCATATATTTGTTGTAAGTGGTTGTTTGCGTTCTTTTTTTAAAACAGAAGATGGAAAAGAACATACCGTACAGTTTGCCATTAAAAACTGGTGGATAAGTGACTATATAACACTTTATACAGATAATAAATCTGTAGTCTCCATCGAAAGCTTAACCCACTCTAAAGTTTTAATAATCAACAATGCTAAAGTTGAAAAATTTTATCAAGAATTTCCTCAATTTGAAATCATTCAGCGCAAGAATTTTGAAAAGCGAATTTCTGCTCTGCAAAAACGAATTTTAAGCTTATTAGCATTAACTGCCGCAGAGAAATATAATCAGTTTATTGAAGATTATACCGAATTTGAAAAAATAATACCAAACTATCAAATTGCCTCATATTTAGGCATTACTCCTCAGAGTTTAAGCAGAATTAGGAAAGAAAGGTTTAAAAATTAATTTATTACCATAGATTCATATTTAAATTTTAATTATCATTTAATTTTGTTTTATAATTAAAAATAAGACAATGAGTTTTTTAGACAAATTAAATGAGCGATACGCCACTAAAGCAATGAATGGCAAAATAGCTCCTCAAGAAAAAATAGATAATATTTTAGAGGCAATTAGGCTAGCACCAACATCTAGTGGACTGCAACCTTTTGAAGTTTTTGTAGTTACAAATGATAACACTAAATCTAATATCAAAGAAATTGCTTGGAATCAATCGCAAGTAACAGATTGCTCACATTTATTAGTCTTTGCTGCTTGGGATAATTATACCGAAGACAGAATTAACTATATGTTTGATTTAACAAACGAAATAAGAGGCTTTAAAAATGAAGGTTGGGAAAACTACAGACAGATGTTATTAGATGGCTATCCTAAACGAGATGCTGAAAAAAACTTTGAACATGCTGCTAGGCAAACCTATATCGCATTTATGGCTGCTATTACTCAAGCAACCTACGAAGGCCTTGATAGTACACCAATGGAAGGATTTGATTCTGAAGCTTTAGATAAAATTCTAGGATTGCGAGACAAAGGATTACGAAGTACACTTCTATTACCTATAGGATATAGAGATACAGAAAAAGATTGGTTGGCCAGCCTTGTAAAGGTTAGAAAACCAATGGATAAATTAGTAACATTTATATAAATAAAATTATGATAAAAAAAATAATATTAACAGTAGCAAGTATTATCTTACTAACTTTTATGGTCTTATACTTTACATCGAGACCAACAGAAACCGAAGACGGCTCTTATATTCCATCACCATTAGCATTAAAATTAGCAACATCTCCAACTACTGATTTTGATAATACTATTTATGAAAATAAGTATACCGGCAATAAAAAGGTATTAATGATTTGTACAGAGCAAAAAAATATGACCATGGCTAATGGTAAAAAATTCTCAACCGGAAATCATCCTGTAGAAATGATGCTGCCAATGTTGCATTTAAGAAATGCAGGTTTTGATATTGATATTTTTACTCCAACAGGAAAACCAGTACAAATAGAAATGTGGGCTATGCCAGAAGAAGATGAAGATGTAAAAGCGATTTACTTGGAATACAAACAACAGTTTGAAAACCCTAAAAATCTATTGGAATTCGTAAAAAATACAATGGACAATAATTCTGATTATATCGCTATATATATTCCTGGAGGACATGGTGCAATGCTTGGCCTACCTGAAAATAAGGATGTAAATAAGTTGATAAATTGG
>Ga0105350_10001692_pt1 | contig 13705 bp, 11 predicted proteins | sample EN1Hudsemesocosm_FD_83506 | JGI IMG/M metagenome (GOLD analysis project Ga0105350, IMG submission 83506) | Methane-oxidizing microbial communities from mesocosms in the Hudson Canyon - EN1E Hudson Canyon | ecosystem: Environmental > Aquatic > Marine > Cold seeps | place: Hudson Canyon... | reverse complement strand
CCTGGGTTGCCGGTGACGAGTATTTCCTTGCCAACTACAGCGATGGATTGTCGGATTTAGATATAAACGAACATATTGAAGACATTAAAAAAACAGATTCTGTTGCAAGTTTTGTGCGTGTTAGGCCGTCACAAAGCTTTCATGCCGTTGAAGTAGACGAGGCAGGGCAGGTACAAAAAATTGAGCCTGTTGGTGGCGCTGAACATTGGATCAATGGTGGCTTTTTTGTGTTTAAACAAAGTATTTTCGATTATTTGGAAGAGGGTGAGGAGTTGGTAGAAGCGCCTTTTCGACGTTTGATCAAAGAAAACAAGCTGCATAGTATAAAGTACGAAGGGTTTTGGTCGTGTATGGATACTTTTAAGGACAAGAAACTCTTTGACGGCTTATATGACTCCGGTGAAACACCGTGGATGGTTTGGAAAAAATGATCAACCTAAAGTCAGAAAAACAAAGCTCTCCTAAGAAAATACTGGTTCTTGGAGCTCATTGTGATGATATAGAGATTGGTTGTGGTGGAACCTTGCTATCAATAATCAAGGACAACCCGAATGTTGACATTTGTTGGGTGGTTTTCTCATCTAATGAACGACGAAAGCAAGAGGCCACAAACGGTGCCCATGAGTTTTGCACAAACGTAAATAAACTAGACTTACGTATTTTTGATTTTCGAGATGGATTTCTACCTTATCATGGTGAGCAAGTGAAAGAAGTCTTTGAGTCACTAAAAAAAGAAATCAATCCTGATCTAGTGTTTACTCATTATCGTCACGACTTGCATCAAGATCATCGATTGGTGTCGGAGTTAACTTGGAATACGTTTAGAGATCACCTGATCCTGGAATATGAAATACCTAAATGGGATGGAGATTTAGGTATTCCAAATTCATTTGTACATCTGGATGAAGACCTTGGCTTGAAAAAAATCAAGATCTTACAACAAACCTATAACTCTCAACAAAATAAGGCATGGTTTACGGATGATCTGTTCTGGTCGTTGATGCGGATACGAGGGATGGAATCAAACTCACCCTCGCGTATTGCTGAAGCTTTTTATAGTCGAAAAAGCGTACTTAAGTTGTAATGTAATCAATATTTATTTACTACAAAGATTGTTTATAAAATAAGGCCACCACTATGGATGCTATGAACATTGTACAAAAATCAGGGTGGTTGTTTAACCGATTACAATGCATGTCAATGGCTGAAATTTGTCACCGTTTTCAAGTCTTAGGAAGTGTGAGTCTTGAGCGCAAAGGTTTTTTAAGTGCTTCTAACGTACCAACGCCGGATTTTACTGAACAATCAGTCTTGTGGTTGCAGCCTTCTTCGTTAATTGAACCATCACCATACCTTGAAGCAGCGGATAAATTACTTACGGGTAAACTTAACATATTCTCCTTGTCTAATTTTGATATGGGTATTCCCCCTAACTGGAATCGTGATCCGAAAACGTCAATAACTGCACCTTTGAAATTTGGTAAGTCATTAGATTATCGCAATGAACAACTAGTTGGGGATATTAAATACTTATGGGAACCTAGTCGCCATTTACACTTGGTGACGCTAGCTCAAGCCTATGCCTTATCTGGAGAGCAGAGTTACCTTGACGGCATAAAGGTACAACTTGAATCCTGGTTTGATCAATGCCCTTATCAAAAGGGACCACATTGGTCGAGCTCTTTAGAGCTTGGGATTAGATTGATTAACTGGAGTTTGGTATGGCAGTTAATTGGCGGGATGGATTCAACGCTTTTTAAGGGGAATTCGGGGCGTCTTTTTTTGGATCGTTGGCTAACGTTTATTTATCAGCATTGCCATTTTATTCAAGGTCACTTCTCCCGTTTTTCATCGGCAAACAATCATTTGATTGGCGAATCCGCAGGTTTATTTATTGCTTCTGTAACCTGGCCATATTGGCCTGAATTCAGTGCTTTTCAGGAAAAGGCTAAATCAATATTGGAGCAAGAAGTATTAAGACAGAATGTTGCTGATGGGGTTAATTTAGAACAAACTGTTGCCTACCAGCAATTCGTTTTGGATTTTTTATTGTTGACTGAGCTAAACGCAAAGGCAAACGGCGTTGTATTTTCGGCACTATTTAAAGGTCGAATTAAGTGCATGCTAGAGTTTATCGCTTCGATAATGGATGTAGGTGGAAATATACCGATGATAGGTGATGCGGATGATGGTTATGTTGTGCGGCTTTCGCAAGAAAATGACTGGTGCCCTTTTAGATCATTGTTAGCGAGTGGTGCAGTACTTTTTAATCGCCCAGACTTCAAAGCAATCGCAAAAAAAATGGATGATAAAAGCCTTTGGCTGTTAGGGGAAATGTCTAACGAAGAATTTGATCGGCTTGAAGAGATAAGTGCTAATTGCTCCTTAAGAACCGCATTTCCAGAAGGAGGGTACTATCTACTCGGACAAAAATTCCACATGGATGATGAAATTAAACTCGTTGTTGATGCTGGACCGCTAGGTTATAAAAGTATTGCAGCGCATGGTCATGCCGATAGCCTGTCTTTTACTCTGTCTGCTTATGGTCATGAGATATTAATTGACCCCGGTACCTATGCTTACCATACCCAACAAAAATGGCGTAATTATTTTAGGGGTACCTCTGCTCATAATACAGTCTGTGTAGATCATACTGATCAATCCGAAATTGGTGGCAACTTTATGTGGCTACATAAAGCAAAATCTAGATGTATTAATTTTGAGCAAAACAGTGAATTTGACCACTTTGAAGGCGAGCACGATGGTTATTTACGATTACAAGATGCTGTACTGCATAAGAGAGGAATATTGTTCGATAAAGGTACCGAGCTAATAAACGTATGCGATCACCTTGAGTGTGCCGGTAGCCATATAATACAACTATGCTGGCATTTTTCTGAGCATTGTTTGGTTCATGTGCAAAACAAAAGAGTAGTGGTGAGTGTAGGGGATGTCGAACTGATAATGACTATGACAGATAAAAATATAACACCAAAACTTATCGTAGGAAGCGATGCACCAGAAGGGGGGTGGGTGTCGCGTCGTTTTGACCACAAGGTCCCGACAACAACAGTTGTCTGGGAAATTAATATTACGAGCAATACAGAGTTTAAAACACAGATAGCGTTATTCCAAAGCGTTGAAAATCATTAGATCAGAATTATTTAAGTTATGTTCACACTGTTTCTTAGTTTATCATGTCAGTGCATAAAGCATTTATATGCATAACGCCTCATAAGCTGCTAGAAGCTTGGGGTTTTCATATTTCCATTCGAGCTCTTTTTCTACTCGTTGTTTACCATAATTACCCATTTGTGTTCTGAGATCTGGATTATCGATTAAGTATGTGATCTTATTTGCCATATCAATAAAGTCATTTTTGTTTGCGTATAACGAAGCATCTAGCGCAGAGGCACGACCTTCGGTTAAATCAAACTGTACGATTGGTTTTCCGAGCGCCATGTATTCCATAATTTTATTCATGGTTGATTTGTCATTCATCTCGTTAGCGAGATCAGGGTTAACACAGACATCGGCAGTATTTAGTACTTCGAGTAATTTTTGGTCTGGCACCCTGTCAGTGAAGTGGACATAATCGCTAACCTTCAGGTCACGAGCGATCGTCTTAAGGTTAGTTATTTCGGTTCCTCCGCCGACCAAGCAGAATTGAATATCGGTTCTTTTGAGGGTGTAAACGATGTAATTGATAGATTTAAGCAAATAGTCGATACCTTCTTGTTGCCCCATCACTCCGACATAACCCACTAAGAATTTTTTTCCGTTCTTTAAGGATTCATCCGGCGGCAGTTTTTTCAATCTATCCAAGCTAGGGCCACTACGTACAACAAATACTTTATCTTTATCCATTCCTCCACGGGTAATAGCGATCTCCTTATAGGATTCGTTGGTTGCAATCGAAATGTCAGCGGAACGAAAAGTAAGTCTTTCGAAAAATAACATCATCCGATATAAAAAATCTCGCTTTCCAAATTTGGCTTCATAGAGCTCAGGGTTGATATCATGATGGTCAAACACAAATTTTTTACCCAGTAACTTGAAGAACATAGCAACGATAAATATCAAGTCTGGTGGATTGCACGCATGTATGACATCGAAACCGCGTGTAAGTAGAACCCGCCAAGCCAAAACAAACTCCCAAAATAATGCAGCAGAATATTCTAGTAAATAACCAAGCGCACCAGATGCTTCTAAAGGAAGAGGGTGACGGTAGATATGAATATCGTCAATCACCTCATACCGTTTCTCGAAGTCTTTGCCGGTAGGGCAAATGATCGACACTTGGTAACCGGTATTCTTTAGCGCTGTCGCCTCTTGCCAAACCCGCCGATCAAACGGTACTGGCAGATTTTCTACGATAATTAAAACGCGTTTTCTCTTACTAGATGCACTACCAGCAGATTCCATCATATTTACCTTCCTGGCTGGATTGATCAGAGATGCGGACAAAGTCAACGACGACTTGATTCGGGCGAGAGTTTTTAAGGACATCGCTAAATTCGCTGGAGTTGTTACCAATGACGATGATTTCAGCATGATCCAAAACTTCATTCATAGTGTCTACCATCAAACAAGAAATGTGGGGAATCTTATTTAGGATGTAGTCTTTGTTTGCACCATTGATCGATGCTAAATTAACATTGTAGTCATACAATTTAAGCTCGTACCCTTTGCCCAGTAGGCGTTCAATCACTTCAACGATAGGGCTTTCTCTGAGGTCGTCGGTGCCGGCTTTGAAGCTAATACCCAATATGCCGACACGCTTTCGGCCTTTAGACGTAATCATTTCAATCCCACGATCTACATGACGCTCATTATCATGCAGAATAGAGTTTATGATCGGTAAGGTAAGATCGAGTAATTTACTTTTATACATCAGCGCACGTAAATCTTTAGGCAAGCAGGAGCCACCAAATGCGAACCCAGGTTTGAGATAACTAGGTGATAAGTTTAATTTCTGATCACTACAGAAAATATCCATTACCTTATGGCTATCGATGCCAACAGATTTACATATAAGTCCAATTTCATTTGCAAAGCCAATTTTTAAAGCATGCCAAACGTTGTCGGTGTACTTAACCATTTCAGCCGTAGAGAGGTCGGTATTAATTAGTGGCGCTTCCAACTCTTTATATAGGCTAGCTACAGTCGACGCACCATCGTCATCCATTGAGCCAATTACAGTTTTAGGCGGGTGGTAGAAGTCGTATACAGCTGATCCTTCACGTAAAAATTCAGGGTTAATGCAAACTGAAAAATCTTTTCCAGCTTGCTTTCCCGATGACTTTTCGAGGGTCGGGATTACCATCTCCTTCATAGAGCCGGGTAGCATGGTACTGCGAATTAAAACTGTATGAGAATTCGGTTTTACTTTCAATGCCAAGCCGATTTCTTCACATACGCGTCGCACATAAGAAAGGTCAAGATTACCGTTTGGCATACTAGGGGTGCCAACACAGACCATAGTTAGTTCTGTCTCAATAACGGCCTCTAATGCACTATTAATGGCAAAAAGCTTACCGGAAGCGACGCTAGCCGAAATAATATCTCCAACGTCTTTTTCAATGATGGGGGAGCACCCATCGTTGATGAGGCCGACCTTCGTGATATTTGTATCAACTCCTACAACTTGATGTCCGTCTTTTGACAAACAAGCGGCAGATACCGTACCGACATATCCTAAACCCATTATGCTGATTTTCATCATTCAAGCCCAAAAGAGATAAATTACAGGACTGCACGATCATAAAATCTACTTTTTTGACGCATTATGAAAGCGAAGCTACTAGGCCCAATTTCGGGTAAGCGAAATGAGGCGTTTTCTCTGAATTGTCACTTTATTATTCGATGGTCATGTTTTTTAAAGATAGATGACTTTTGGAAGAAGTCCACAAGAAATGATTAAAAAATAACCAGTGTTTGAGTTAGGCACTTAGCGAAAATTTAAGTATGGAATTTAAATTTAAACACTTAACTTGTTTAGAATATTTACTGTCAGAAATCTTTGCACCCTTAAACGGCTAAAGTTAACACTAGTGAAAAGTTAGAAACATGTATTAAAATTAAAATTACGTTTATTTATAGATACTTAGAATGACTTATTCATTTAAGTAAGTATGTATTTTGGGTGTCAGTTTTTTATACACTAATACGGAGTCTTTTTAAAAAAAGTAGATTTAAAAACAACTAACTGACCAAAAAATATACAGTTTTTGATTTGTGGTACAAACTTGGCCTACTAAAGCTTAAGTTAAAGAATCAAGCCGGGATTTCAGGGATGCATTTATGCTGAATAGCATATATATCTGAAATATTAAGATATAGCTGTACTTATAAAATATAGGTGAGGTTATGTATCCTGAACAGGCCTTATATGTCTCTGACTCACGCCCAAAACGCTTATTACAAGATCACATACCATTGTTTGTTGGGCTTCAAGTCATCATAGATCTCGTCATCGTAATTGTTGTTTTATACGGTGTTATTAGCGGTTACGAAGAAACGTTTACAAAAACACATAGCTTACTTGCAGTTATTACTATTCTCCTTATGCGCTCGGTATATCTCAATAATGGTGTGTATCGTTGTTGTACTGGTTATTTAAAGTGCCTATTAAAATTAACAAAATCCTGGCTGTCAGTGCTTGGCATCTTAATGATAATTGGTTATTTAACCGAGAATCTAGAAGCCGTATCTCAGCAGGTGTTGATGACTTGGGCAGGGTTAGCATTTGCAGCCCAAGTAGCAACATACATAATCACAAATCAAATTGTTAAACGTTATCAAAAGTATATTTTGTCCAAGGAAGGGTCCTTGCATGTGCTTGTCATTGGTACAAACCGCCTAGCAAATCATCTGACTAAAAAAATTAATAATAATGACTGGTTAAGGGATCACGTTGTAGGTGTTATTGATCCATGCGATGAACAAGGGCATCAAAATTGGGATGTTAAAGACGTGCCTATTTTGGGGAATCTGGATGATCTTCCATGGATTGTTAACAGATATAAAATAAAAAAAGTGTATATCGCATTATCAATGAATCATGTTCAAGATCTAAACTCTATCAATTTGACATTACTCAATGAAAATATCAACGTCATTTGGGCACCAGATGTATTTGGGCTCACGCTATTAAATTTGAATGTCAAAGAGATTGCAGGTGTACCGTTAATATCGTTATCAGAGTCGCCAATTAATGGGTTTCAAGCTTTAATAAAGTCGGCTATGGACAGAAGTTTGGCTTTGATTGCTATAGTAATGATGTCTCCGGTATTTTTGTTTACAGCCATAGCAATAAAAATAAGCTCGCCTGGGCCGATATTTTTTCATCAAGAACGGCATGGCTGGGAAGGTAAAGTCATAACCGTTTGGAAATTTCGAAGCATGTATCTTCACAAAGAAGATGGCTGCAAACAAGCGACTAAAGTAGATGCTAGAGTCACACCTATCGGACACTTTATAAGAAAAACAAGTATAGATGAGTTGCCTCAACTGTTTAATGTATTAATTGGAAATATGGCACTAGTAGGACCTAGACCGCACGCAGTGGAGCATAATAATTACTACCACAAAAAAATTAACGTCTATTTGGCTCGGCATCAAATTAAGCCAGGAATTACAGGGTTAGCGCAGACGAATGGTTGCCGTGGGGAAACAAAAACGATCGAGCAAATGCAGAAACGTGTTAATTACGATTTTGCTTATATTAATAACTGGTCAATATGGTTAGATATAAAAATATTAATGAAAACGTTCTTCATCTTATTTACAGACGACGTCTATTGAGAAGATGGGTATTGAAATAAATAGCTCGTACAAGCTAGGCAAATATAGAGCCATTAAAACGATACCTTAGAAGTACCGTTTTAGTTTTGTCGGTAACATCATTTGATGGTGTTATCTGTTCAACCTATGAGTATCTTTTTAATTTGGGTGTTTGAATATAAACTATCCGAGGGTTCTGACCTCTACCATTTCTTTCTGAATAAATGGATTATCTCCCCCAAGTAGTAAATACTTTCCAACAATGAAATTCTTGTACGCCAAATATTTTGAAGCACTATACAATCATAGGAATGAGAACGGATGACGTCAGGTTTGATTTCATTCGCCATATATTTTTGTATAACAAATATACCTAGTGATCAGTTTCTGCGATTATTATGTTTACTATTACACGCTTAGGGGGGCTAAATAAGATTGTTATAAAGAGCAAAATAGGGTGATTGTGATATTAATTTCCTACTTAAGGATTGAGGACAAGATGAAAAGCTTTCTTTTAACGGTGTGTGTTATTTATTTAGGTATTTGTCTGGCTTTATTTTTATTACAGCGTAAATTTCTGTATTTTCCTGTTCCTGCTGTTATTTCTAGTACCCTGCCCATGAATGTTGTAGAAATAAGTTTTGAGACTGATGGACAAATTCTTCAGGGTTGGTTGATTAATAAAGGGCGTGATAAAGCTTTAGTATATTACGGGGGGAATGCCGAGAATATCGAACAAAATATCGATTTCTTTAAATCAATAAATCAAGAATATACCGTTTATCTAATTGCTTATCGAGGGTATGGAAATAGTAGTGGCACACCATCTGAGGAGAAGCTATATCAAGATGCACTTTATATCTTTGATAAGGTGGATAAACAACACCTAAGTGTGTCATTAATGGGGCGCAGTCTAGGCACAGGTGTCGCTACGTATGTTGCATCTAAACGAAAGATAGAGAACCTGATTCTTGTTACGCCATTTGATAGTATCGAAAACGTTGCAAAAAATATTTATTGGATATTCCCTGTATCATTACTGATACGGGACAAATATAACTCTCATGAAAGGGCCAGTATGATAACGGCGGACGATATTCTTATTTTAATAGCGGATAAGGATGAGGTGATCCCCAGAGCCAGAACAGAAAACCTTGAGAAAGAACTTAGAAATCGAAAGTTCGAATCAATTGTTATCAACGGGGCGGGGCACAATGATATTTCCATCTACCCGCAATTCTCCTTGAGCATTCAAAATACACTGAAGTAGTTTTATATATTAGCAGCTCAAGATAACGAGCTGAAATAACAAAGGTTCGTTGCTTAATACACCGTAAATAAATACCTGATTATCTGAGAACGTTAACTCCTGAAATTAATTAGAGCACATCTAACGCTTAAATTGAGCCTTAAACATATCTATAAGCGCAGCTTTATTTGTTTTATAAGTTTTCATAAAATCAACAGGGGTATTTGTGAGTGAATCATACTGAGCACTCCAAGCCGTTACCTCTATCATCGCCGGTAATAACGCCTGACCTTTTTCTGTAAGTGCATAAATAAACTTTGAGGCACTCTCGGGGTCGGTTGATTTACTAATGACGCCTTTGATTTCTAACTTTTGAAGTCGATCAGCTAGGATATTTGTAGATATTTTTTCGTCAGAGGCTAAAAAATCACTGTAATGGCGCTTTCCTTTAAACATAAGGTCGCGTATTACGAGAAGCGTCCATTTATCGCCAAATGTTTCAACAGCAAAATTTATAGGGCAGTTTGATCGTAAATCTTTCGAGTTTTCATTCATGTCGCTATTTAATCAATTGCACTTGTTTTTTGCAAGTGATTTGCTTATTCTACTTGCATAATGCAAGTTGAGTGGTGTGGTAGTAAATGGAGATTAAACGTATGAAGCAAAAACTATTACTCTTGAGTTTTTTGATATTACCTCTGTTGGTTCTTGGGGGTTGGTATCATGGCGGGGGCGAGCCTCTTACTAGAGATGAAGTTGATAATTATCTATCAATCATAAAGGAACAAAAACAAAAGCCTGGAGGTAATCATAATTTAAAGATACTTAGGCGCTTTCTCGAGAATGATGATGGTAAGCCATTTTATACGGTTAACTTATACAAATATCACCCTTTACCTCAATATGAACTCGGCTCACAATTTTTGCATCAATATGTAGGTCAAAGTGGGAGAGATGCATTTGATCGATTTAGCAAAGTGATGATTAAACTGATGGCTAGTCATTCATCTCATCCGATATTTGGTAGTGATTGGGTAGATGATGGCTCAAGTAACTGGGATAGACTTGTAATCGTTAGATATCGAAGTCGTCGAGATATAGCTGAAATTTTTGCGAGTGATAAATTTGCTGAAGCGAGCGAACATAAATGGGCTGCTTTAGCTGATCATGATAGATTACTTGTACAAGGCCTTCATATACCGAGTTTTTACCTTATCGGGTTAATTATGACCCTATTCATCTCTGTTTTTTATGTGTTATATATTCGAAACAAAGGCGATAAGTAGTACTAGAAAATACTACCAAGGTGTGAGTCAAAGAACTGAATTTAAATTAAGCAATAAACGTAAGTGTTACGTCATACTGTTTCGTAATATAAAATCTTTTGGTAAATATTGTATAACTTGTTGTAAAAAATAATAAGAGATATTGATGATTGGTCTTGGTGATAAGCATTGTAATCTAGCCGTTTATATAGGTAATAGGCCTCATCTTGATGAGTACAAAACTTTAGGCAGTTTGAAGCCTGCAGGCGATGGTGAACTAATACGGATCGGGCGTGAAACTGGTAATCATTGGCGTAAGATTATTAATATTTATGCCAAACTGGGTTTTGCTTTAGACCCTGGTGATTATATGACATGGCAGTCTTACCGTGACTCCTTTTTACTATCGAAGTATTCTCGTCAAGCGTTGTTGTTTGATGATGATATTGTTACTGAGCGTGAAAACTGTATCAGCATTATTTGTGGTAAAACTCATGCGATGAAAATTCTGAATGACCATGATTTAACCTGGCTTGATAAGGACTTTGCGATGGATGCTGCCAAAAGTATTATTGTCACACCGTATTTTGATTACCGTCAATTATCCAATGTAAAGCTAGAGAAACTCGTAAATCTTATTCGTAAGCACAAAACGAATAGAGTACTCAATTAGACTTATTACTTTGTACCAATAAATTTACATGGAACTTGTTCCACTACTGTTTGTCTGTGGTAAGCTCGAGTTTATATTGTTGATTTGAGAAGAGAAAATGAGTTTTATCTGGATTCTTGTGGCTTTTTTGTTTGGCTTTGTTGCTAAACAAGTTGGTCTACCGCCTTTGGTTGGTTATTTATCTGCTGGTTTTATCTTGCATGCGTTTGGTGTTGAACCTGCTACTAACCTAGATGCCTTTGCTGAACTTGGTATCACGCTCATGTTATTTACGATTGGCTTAAAGGTTAATTTTAAAGACTTGCTTCGCCCTCAAATATGGGGCTCTGCAATAGGGCATATGGGGATTTGGTCTGCCCTTATCTTTGGTTTGCTATCCCTTGTTGCTTCAATCACAACGCTCACCTACTTAAATTACACGCTGCAGCAAGCTGCTATCATTGGTTTTGCGCTTAGTTTTAGTAGTACTGTCTGTGTGTTCAAAATGCTGGAGGGAAGTTCTGAACTAAAAACGCGCCATAGTGATTTGTCAATAAGTGTACTGATTTTACAAGACCTTGCCGCCGTTATTTTTCTTGTGTTTGCTATTGGTAAAACTCCAAGTATTTGGGCGTTAGGTCTTATCGCTTTGGTGTTTGTAAGGCCTGTTTTTAATAAAATTTCAAACTTAAGTGGACATGGTGAATTAGTCCCACTTCTTGGGTTTTTGTTTGCCTTAGGAGGAGCAGAACTATTTAAGTTTGTTGATTTAAAAGGCGATCTTGGTGCTTTAGTGCTGGGTATGCTCGTTGCTGGGTTACCTAAAGCGAATGAACTTTATAAGTCGTTAATGAGTTTTAAAGATCTATTTCTAATCGGCTTCTTTTTATCGATTGGTTTTACAGCTCTCCCCACACTCGAAATGTGGTATTTAGCGGCAGGTTTATTATTACTACTGCCATTGAAATTTGCATTATTTCATTTAGTTTTTGCGGTGTTTTCGTTTAGAGCTAGAACGTCTTTTTTATCCGCTCTGTTATTATCTAATTTTAGTGAATTTGGTCTGATCGTTGTCAGCTTAAGTGTTGATCAGGGCTGGTTGTCTGAACAAAGCTTAGTCATAATTGCTTTAGCGATTGCCATGTCCTTTGTGATCAATACCCTGTTATATAAATATGCTCACACAATGTTTGCTGCAAATAAAACAATTATTTCTCGTTTTCAGCGCACATCGGTTTCACGCTTATATAAAGTTGAAAAACCAGTTGGCGCTGAAGTAATTATTGTGGGCATGGGGCGTGTTGGATTCGGTGCTTACGTGGACCTAGAGTCAAAATTGGGTACTAAAATTTGGGGCGTTGAAGTTGATAAAAAACGGGCTAAACAGTTTAAAGAAGAAGGGATGAATGTAGTATTTGGTGATGCTGATGATATTGAGTTTTGGGAAAGCATTCATTTGAAAGAGATTAAATTAATCATGTTAGCAATCCCTTCGGTGACTGAAATGAAAAATATATTATATCAGCTACAACATACAGAATACCGTGGCCGTATTGCAGCGATTGCACGTTTTGAAGATGAGCGTAGAGATCTCATTAATTTAGGTGCGGACGTCGCTTTTAATTACTATGAGGAGGTTGGCGCAGGCTTTGCCGAAGAGAGTCGTCATTTGATCAACTTATGATGCGTATAGGTACTGTTATTTTTTTGCTTTTAGCTGCTAGTTTTACTCAGGCGGAGTTGAATGTAATGACGATCAATACTGAGTGGTTATGGACGCCATATGATCATCGGGTAGATGGAAGCCGGTACAATAAAGGGGATATGTCTGCAGTAAAGTATGAAGATGAGCTTGAATTCTATGCATCACTTATCAAACTAAATTCTGTGCAAATTTTGGCGGTTAGTGAAATTGAAAATCATTTGGTTGCTAATGACTTAGCTAAAGCATTTGGTTTGGACTGGCATTCATATTTTAAACAGGGGCGTGATACTGCCACTGGACAAGATGTCGCAATTTTATCAACTCTGCAGCCAGTTAAAGGTTCATTAACAGATTTTGGTTTTCCTGGAGGGCAGTTGCCTCGATTTTTAGATAAACAGAAACGGCTAAGTAAAGTAGTAGGTGTTCAATTTTGGTCTAGCTCGAATCAAACGAGGAGTAAAATAGGAGTAATCACCGCACATTTTTTATCGAAGCGTAATGAAAATAAGAAAAAATCCCAGAATCGCCACAGGCAAGCCTATGCCCTTTTGAAAGCGATAGAAAAATTTATTGATGACTCTGATTCGTTAATTGTTCTGGGTGATTTTAATGATTATATTTTTTCTGAGACGTTAGCGATATTAATGAAAAAGCATCAGCTGCTTTCAGCAGAAGCGATGGTATATAAAACTAAGGATGTCCCCCTGAACAAAAAAGCCTTACGGCGAATAGATCATATTTTATATCGAAATTTAAAGGTCAAAAGTTTCAGGGTTGTTAACCTTAACAAATACTCTGACCATGATGGAATTTTTGCGAAATTTTACTAATGGGATGTATCAACTTAAAGACGCGAATGTGCTAGTCTAGGCTCATTTTACATCATACCAATAAAGGACTTTTATGAGCATTCATCCTCTTGCAGGTAAAGCCGCACCACAGGAACTTCTGACAAACATACCATTGTTAGTTGCAAACTATTATTCAACGGTTCCTGAGCCTGCTAACAGTGATCAATCTGTATCATTTGGTACATCTGGTCATCGAGG
>Ga0105350_10001690_pt1 | contig 13710 bp, 8 predicted proteins | sample EN1Hudsemesocosm_FD_83506 | JGI IMG/M metagenome (GOLD analysis project Ga0105350, IMG submission 83506) | Methane-oxidizing microbial communities from mesocosms in the Hudson Canyon - EN1E Hudson Canyon | ecosystem: Environmental > Aquatic > Marine > Cold seeps | place: Hudson Canyon... | reverse complement strand
TTAGTGCCCAAGCAGGCCGCGTAGGGCTTACGTTAACCCGGCCAGATGGGGTCAAGCAGTATTACCACTGGGACCTGACAGCCATTACCAACCGCTTTGTTGAGGAGTATGAAAGCAGTATTTTCTTAGCGTCAGGTAGCCGAGGCACTATTAGCAGTGATGTGGGTGATTTAACGCCAGAATCTCGCAAAATAAATGTGCGAGTGACAGACAGACCTTTATTGGCAACGGATTGGATCTCACAAAGCTTAAGCCGCTATCCATTTGGGTGCTTAGAGCAAACCACTTCCAAAGCCTGGCCAGTGTTGTATGTGAATGATAATGATGCGAGTTGGAGCAAGAGCGAACGAGAAAAACACATCGCTAAGGCCATTAACCACATTAGCCAAATGCAGCTTAACAGCGGTGCTTTCAGCCTTTGGCGTGGTGGTAATCGCCCTGAGCCATGGTTATCGATGTATACGATGGAGTTTTTACAAGAGGCCAAAGCCAAAGGCTACGAAGTGCCAGAAAACCTGCTGATTAACGGTATGGATTATGTAGAAAACTTAGACGTAAATTCCATGTCTGTTAGAGCCTATGCCATCTACTTGCGCACTAAATATGGCAACGCAGATCCGGGCGAAGCACGTTATTTAGCGTCCAAGTTGTCGAGTAAAGATTTTGGCGTGCAAAGCCAGGTTCATTTGGCCGCAACATTTGGCTTGTTAGGTGATGCCTTGCGTGAGCAACGTATTTTAAGTGAAGTTGGGGGTGTTAACCCAATGTCATGGAACCGGTACGATTACCGAAGCCAGATACGTGATCAAGCGTTGTTTAGTTATTACGCGCTTGATAGTGATGTCATTGGCCAAGACTTCAAATCAAAAGTCATCGAGAAGTTAGAAGGCTTGTATCAGGATGCGAAGAGAGAACGTTATATCAGCACCCAAGAAAAAGGCTGGTTATTACGCTTAGCAAGTTTAAATAAAGACGCTAAGCCATTATCAGAAAACCTGTCGATTAGTTTAGATTTTAAAGATTCGCAGCTTAAAGACCTAAGTGCCTATTTAACAAGCCAGTCATCTTGGACCAGTGCTAAAAACACGAGCACTGAGGACATGTACATCAAAGTGAGTTCATCGGGGGTCAATAAGGGCCTTACAGATGACTTTGCCGATGACATGGTAATTACCACGCAGTATAAAAACCTAGCAACAGGCGAAGAAATAGAGCTTAGCAAGATTAATCAAGGCACCGACCTTATGGTGGTACATGCCATCAAAATTGATAGCAAACTAAAAAATGACATGGAGCTATCCATCGAAGCGCCAGTACCTGCTGGTTTTGAACTTGAAAACCCCAGGCTCAGCAGTGGTCGTAAGCTAGTGAGCAAGCTTAAGCGGCTAAAGCCTAGCTTTGAAGAATACCGAGACGACCGTTACGTAGCCGCTTGGTCATTGAACCGTGGTTACCGAAGCAGTGGCATTAAAGACAACGTGTTCTACGTTGCTTATGTGATGCGTGCCGTTACGCCAGGAAGTTACTTTGTGCCTGCTATCTCCATTGAAGACATGTACCAGCCTATTTACCGTGCTAATACGGCTGAAAGTCATGTTGTTGTGATCGCAAAATAATGACCAAGGTACGGCAATGGTTTGTCGCCTTAGCTGGCTTAGGGGTGTTATCCCTAGGCTGGCTATTTGGCTACAGTGGTCCCATTGATCAGAGCCGCTTAACCTATGCCAGTTATGTGACCGACGCTCAGGGGGAGTTATTACATGTGCTTATGGCCGATGACGAACGTTACCGGTTAAAAACACATCCGCAGGATGTAGACAGTACTTTTTTAGACCTGCTCATGGCCTACGAAGACCAACGATACTATGAGCATCATGGTGTGGATTGGTTAGCCATGACCCGAGCTGCATGGCAGTTAGCAACTCGCGGGCACATTGTCTCTGGTGGCTCTACGCTCACCATGCAAGCCATACGTTTAATGGAACCCAAGCCACGTACCTTATGGAATAAACTAGATCAAATGCGCAAGGCCATTGCCATTGAACGCAGCCATAACAAAGATGAAATCCTTTCTCTTTACCTCTCTCTTGCGCCATACGGCAGCAACATTGAAGGCGCTCAAATGGCCAGCTTAAGCTGGTTTGGCAAGTGGGCAAACGAACTTACACCGGCAGAATCTGCGCTGCTGGTGGCGTTACCACAATCTCCAGAGCGCAGGCGCCCAGACCGTTTTCCACTAAGGGCCGATGAAGCTCGAGCATTAGTGTTAGAGCGGGCCCTCAACAAACATATTATCGATCAGAATTACCTCACTACAGCACTGCTTTCTCCTTTACCCAAGCGTATTAAAACCATGCCTAAAATGGCACCGCATTTAGCTTATCGTTTAAGGGCTGAAGGCCGCTTTCAGGCCCAAACAACCCTTAATCTTGAATACCAGGCCACTTTAAATACCATTGCCAAACTAACCAAATTACAGCCACACACCAACATGGCCATAATTTTAGCCCATGCAAAAACGGGCGAAACTGGAGCCTATGTGGGCTCTCAAAGCTATACTGATTTTAGTCAGTTTGGCGCTGTAGATTATAGCCGAGCCATTCGCTCACCAGGTTCTACACTTAAACCCTTTATCTATGCCCAAGCCGCTAGTGAGCGGCTTATTCACCTTAATGGCACGATTAAAGATGAAGTCATTAACATTAATGGCTACCAGCCACAAAACCTAAGCCGCCGTTTCTATGGTGACATTACCATTGGCGAAGCATTGCAGCGCTCTCTTAATATTCCTGCAGTTAAAGTGTTAAACAAATTGGGCCCAGAACGATTTAAAAGCAAACTGGCTCAAGCCCAGATTCCATTACGCCATGGGGAAGGTTTGCCCATTGCCTTGGGCGGGGCAGGCCTCACCCTTCACGAATTAGTGAGCCTTTATACCTCCCTGGGAAATGAAGGCAAGGTCACCCTAATCAGTGCATCACCGGTCGCTGCAATCAAAGCAAGAGAGGAAGCTCAGCCTCTTTTTGGTGCAGCAGAAATAGCTCAAATTAATCATTTTCTCAGCAATAACACGGCTGGTGCAGGCCGTTTACATGGGCGCATCAAACGTCAAGCCATTGCCTACAAAACAGGCACAGGCCCAGGGGGGAGTGATGCATGGGCTATTGGCACTAATGGTAATTATGTCGTAGGTATTTGGATAGGTTCCCCCACCGGTGATTACCTTTCCCGGAACACAGGCTTAGGACAAGCGGTGCCAGTGATGAATAAAGTATTTGATGGACTGCCAGCGGGGCAGTTGGCACAACAAGCGCCACAGGCAGCACCTGAAGCGTTGGCTAGTGCCGATAAATCTAACACTGAGCTAGTTGTTCGCTTTCCAGTAGACAGTAGTGTGATTGAAGGGAGAGGTGTTGGCGTTCCCATACCTATTGTGTTGGAGAATGCACAATACCCAGTGTTAGTTCTAGTTAACAGCCAAGAAAGTCTATGGATCCCAGCAGTCGGCGCAGCAAACGTAACGCTACACCAAGCTGGAACATATCAATTTAGTTTGATTGACGGTGGTGGTAAATCAGCAAGTGTGCAGTTTACGTATAAATAATTAATGGTTGCTAATATCAGGTTAGAGAAAGCAAGGCTTTACTCCAGGTCGGATATACAAAAGAAGGGGGTGCTCAAATGTGGATATATAGTATAAAAAATGATGCCTTTGGTTTCACCAAGCAGGGAAAGAGGGTTCAGTCGAAAAAATATTACCCACTAAAAACTTTAGTGCCAAAAAATATCGACCCACTAGTAAGTATTCGATTCCAACATCCAGCACAAATTCCTGGTACATAAAGACTTGGGTTTACTTGAAACAGAAAGTGGTTAAGGGTTTATTTGAGTGTTTGATGGGAACCAAACATAAGTTGCTGTGCTGTCGGCAAAACAGTCGATTAATGATGAAAAAATTGTCCTAACTGGTGAAGTATTGTTTTACCCGCAATTGCAAATCAATCTTTTTTATTTTAATGTGAGTTACACCTTTCCAAGGAAGAATTATTACTTTTAATGGATCACTCAAAGCTAAAAATTTCTTATGACAATGATATTGGGTCTATTTCTGAGGATTTCTTAGTCCCTTGCTTAAGTAGTTGTCAATTCTATCGGAGAACTACCTATAGTTTTACTAGCGGTGTGTTTAAATCTTGGGCAGGCTCATTCAGCCGTTTAGTTAGTCAGGATATTAAGATTCAAATTCTTTGTGATATGACACAAATTTGTGAGACCGATAAACAACTGTTAGAAGCCTTAGAGAGCACTATTAGTTCAGAGCAAAGATTAGCCATTATCTCTGAGAGGCAGGATACAATTCTTTTAGATGCTTTATCTTTTGATAACGATAGTGAAAAATTTTCAGAACGCAGAAATATACTTGACTGGATGCTAGCAACTGGACGTTTTGAATTGAAATTTGCATGGCCAAGAAAGGTTATATCTGGAGGGATTGACGTACAGCCACTTTATCATAAAAAGATGGGGTATTTTACTTTTGGGGATGGAAGTCAGGTGGGATTTTCAGGGTCTTGGAACGAAACAATAATGGGGTCTCAGAGTAACCTTGAGGACTGTAGTGTTTTCTCAAGTAAAACACCTGGTGATAAAGACCGATTACTGGACGTACTTAAGAAAGTAGATAATGATTGGAATGGTAATAACCAAAAGTTCGATGTGCTTCCGGTCTCAGTAGGATCGCTTGATGTTATAAAAAAACGAGCACTGGAAAGTTCCTCCGAAAACGAAATATCCCCCCAGTTTGAGGATCTTAAGTATGTTCACTCTGACGAAATTAGTCTCAGAACATATCAGTTAGATGTTTTAAATTCTTGGGAAAATTGCGGCCGAAGAGGAATAGTTAAGCACGCCACCGGCAGCGGCAAAACTTTCACTGCACTCTTTGCAATGAAAAGACATTTGCGAGAGGGAGGCGTCTGTTTGGTCCTCGTACCATCACGGCTACTACTGCAACAGTGGAATACGGAGATCGTTAAGATTATTCCTGGGGTAAAAAATAAAATTTTAAATGTAGGTACGGGTTATTCGGCGTGGAGAGCCAGTCTAACATCATTCTCACGGGCTTTGCCTTCAGAATCTGATCGAGTAATTGTAGCGATCGCAAACTCAGCTTCTTCTAATGAGTTTTTGGATAAACTGACAGGAGGTGACCACTTAATGGTGGTAGCTGACGAAGTGCATCGGTTGGGGAGCCTTGAGCACGGTCGCATTCTAAACAAACTTGAAGCTGGCGCGCGGTTAGGCCTTAGTGCAACACCAGAGCGTTTTATGGACCCTGAGGGGACGCAGCGAATTTTTGATTATTTTGGAGAGATATTGAATCCTATCTATGAATTGCAGGATGCCATCGGAAAAGCTCTAGTCCCCTACGAATACTTCCCTGTTCAGTGCTTTTTAACGGAAGATGAACTAGAACAGTGGGCTGAATTATCAACCGTAATAAATAGAGAATGTGCGTCTTGCAATGTCAATGGGAACGGAGAACTGGTTCCGTCCAGGTCTTTACTTTTAAAGTTAATCGCTAGGGCTCGCATAGCCAAACAAGCAGAAAATAAGGTTTTGATCGCTAAAAAGGTTCTATCTGAGAACTATCACCCAGGTGAAAAGTGGCTAGTCTATTGCGACTCAACTAAACAAATGAATGATATATATAATTCCTTAAATTCAATTGATATCTCTTCGTCATTCTATCATTCTAAAATGCATGACTCTGAGAAGATACAGGCGCTCAATAACTTCAAGACCAATGGAGGAATTTTACTATCAATAAAATGTCTCGATGAAGGTATTGATATACCATCTATAACACACGCCCTAATTGTTGCATCTGATCAGAACCCTAGACAATTTATCCAAAGGCGTGGCCGGGTTTTGAGAAGAGATCCATTCAATGCTAGTAAAACGAAGGCCTACATCTGGGACATTGTATTAACTGTTAGCGATGCAAATGGCAACTCGAATATAATCAAAGGCCTATGCGTTGCGGAGCTTAAAAGAAGTATTGAATTTAGCAGATATTCTGATAACTCTGAAATCAGTTCAAAGAAATTACGAGATATAGCTCGGAAAGCAAATATTACACATGACGATTTAGAATATTCGTTAGAAGATATTGAAGAGTTAGAGTTAGAGGTAGAGGAGCAATAAAATGAAGAGCGTTTTAGAGAATGTGTTGAAGGCTGAATCAAAAAAAAATGAAATTGATTACGGGATCATTAGTGAAATTGTTGAGCTAAATGTCCAGTATGATGGCTCGGAGTCTGCCGAAAAAAGACGCAGGCAATCTATTATTAAACAGATCCTTGAAAATCATATATCCAATGGAGCTGAAACATGAGTATGGTCTTTGTTGAATTGAAATTGACAAATTGGATCCCTTATTCAGGAGATCAGAATCTCAAATTTAATAGCGCCCATGACGTAATGAATATGTCCATGATAAGAGGCCAAAATAAAGGAGGCAAGTCAGCTATTATTCGAGCCATAAAGTGGGTCCTTTACGGTGATACCGGGGATGTCAGTGAGTACCAAAGGCCACTTGAACTACTCAATCGAGATGCTAAAAACAATGGTGACTTTAAATACTCAGTTTGCTTTATCCTCTACAACGAAGGTAAACGGGTAGAAATAACACGCACAATGAGCGTGCCGGGTGGAGTCTCAATAGCCAAAGATACTGATTTCAATGAAGAGCTTTCAATTAAAGAAGACAAAAATTATATTTTTGGTGATGAGCTAGAAGGTTATATAAAAAAAATATTACCAAGGGATATTAGCGATTTTTTTCTTTTTGATGGCGAGATGCTTCAGCAGTATAAGGGATTAGCCACTAGCACGACTGCCGCAAAAAAACTAAAAATTCAAATTGAAAAAGTTATCAAAACACCCTACATAAAAGCAGCCCGAGACGACATGAACGCCATAAAACGAGATTTACTTAAGGCGGTTAAAGATAGAACAGATGATAAGCAGATAGACCTACTGTTAACTAGATTGGAGGAGCTGTCGATAAAGGAAGAGGAATGCAGTAATTCATTGGAGCGTCTAGAGACAGATGTTCGAACAGAAGAGGAAGCGATTAAAAAAATCGAATCGAATCTTAGAAATCACGAAGAAATGATCGAGATAACTAAAGAACTAGAAACAGTTAAAAAGAGGGTTACGCATACTGAGCATAATGTACAAAATGCAAAAGATATTATGAAGACCCAGAGTTCGAATGCCTGGACCTATTTAGCCTCAACGCTCATCGGATCAAGACGATCTGATTTAGAAAGAAAGGGGAACGAATTATCTAAATTTATTGATGAAAACAGAACAAACGATGTTCTTAATAATTTATATAAAGAGTCTATTGGTCATTGTAATTTGTGTCATGGCAAATTAACACCTGAACAAAAAGCACATATTGAGAGTAAATTGCAAGAATACTCAACCGAAAATACTTCAGATGCTGAGATTCAATTAAAGGACATCCGAAAACTTCTGAATAAAATTTCAAATACTGATGATTTGGAAATGTTGCGAAAACAGCCAGCCAGCTATTATTCCAATATTGAACAGCTTCACGAATATAACATTGAGATTGAAAATCTAAACAAGCAGGCTAAGTCCTCTGAACAAAAAGATATAATAGATTTGATGCAACAAAAAGTTAACTGCGAAAATGAAAAAAAACAACTTGACGAGTCTATAGAGCGTATCTTTAACGAATTAAATGGTCCTGAGGGAATTAGAAAAGCCAAAAAGGATGTTGACCTACTCTACTCAAAGCTCCAAAAGGATAAGCCGATTTATGACAGGAACCAAAGCTTATTAGAACTGTGTACGAAAGTTGAACGTACGTTATCTGAAACGTTAGAAAACCTTATCTATCAAGTTCGGGAGGAGATAGAGGAATATGCAAACGAGATGTATTCAAAAATGACAGTAGAGAGCTCACTCACTTCACTTAAAATTAATGAAGGGTTTGGCCTTGACGTGCTTGATGCTAATAATGAAAAAATCACAACGTCAAGTGCTGGCAACCAAATAGTAGCTATGTCTTTACTTTATGGACTAAAAAAAGCGACGGGACTAAATGGCCCCCTATTAATTGATACACCGTTTGCTCGTGTTGATTTAGAACACAGACAATCAATGCTTAACAGCTATGCAGAAATGACTGATCAGATAATTTTGCTAGTACATTCTGGAGAAATTAATGAAGGTGGTGACCTTGAAAAGTCCATTGCCCAGAATATTGGAGCGAGATACAACATTAAGAAAGAAAGCGATACAAATTCCCGTTTAATTAGGATCTGAATATGCAAGAAAATATTGAAGGACTTAAATATATTTGTTTGAAACTAGATTTAGCAGAATGGTTGGATTCAATAAAAGCTGACGGTAACCTCAACAATGCTCAGGACCTTATCAGGACTGGTATTATATTAGCACTAAAATGTGATGAGTCTGTGGTACAAAATAAGCAAGACGAGGTTATAAGTCGCAATGAAGGAGATAGGAATTATAATACAGGTGATATTGATTTGGATGGCTATATAACGTTGTTGATGAAAATGTTTGGTGGTGACTTAGCCAATCAGAGTAAATACAGAATGCAGGCTTTGGCAAACCTTGGGGTAGAGATGATTCGTGATAATTTTTATGACGAAGTTATTCAGTGGGATAAGATTGAAAATGAAATTAAAAAGAAGCTCTGATTCTGAACTAAGTAATAAACTATCGTCTTGAAGCATTACGCTGGATGAGTAAAGTTTTTTGCTTAAGAGTTTTAGTTGCTTAGTGCAAAAGGATGTCCAATATTTAAAGAAAGCTCGAAATAAAGTATAGGGCACTAAAATTATATCAAATCCAAACCTCCGTTGCCGTAGGGCTGGTTACTAACGTATTAGCTTCACAAGGAAGGTCAATGTCATATTGGTGGGTCAATCATAAGCAAACTTATACTAGTGAAGTTGAGGGTGGATACATTTGGTCGCCTAAAGAAAATTCGAATGGAGCAAGGAACCAAACATATATTAACCTGACACTAACGACTCCCGGCGATATCGTCTTCTCATATGCAGCAGGAAAAATAAAGGCCATTGGGATTGTTGAATCGAACTGCTATGAGGAACTGAAACCAAGGGAGTTTGGGGATGCTGGGAATTTATGGTCAAATATTGGCTGGCGTGTTCCTATTGTTTGGGAAATTTTGTCCTCGCCAGTGAACCCTAAGGATCATATTAATAAAATTGTACCGATGTTGCCCCTAAAAAACTCGCCATTACAGGCTAGTGGGAATGGAAACCAGGGCTGTTATCTAGCATCTATCCAAGATGAATTGGGGCTTTTCCTCATAGGATTGGTGCAGTCGAAAACTATCGATGCCACCATTTTTCCATTGGGAGTGATTAAAGAGAGTGTTTTAGAAGATAAGTCTATTGAGTTGAGTAAAGAGGCTGCGACTGAAACAATGTGGGATGAGGTTGATAGGGGACTTCAAGAACCACTAAGCATCGATGATACTACCCAAGAAAAGACTGAACCGATCCAGGTAGATATAGCCAAAAAAATTCAAGAGGCTCAAACAACTGGTGATGAGAATCCAATCAATACCGACCTTATCAGTATGGAGCTCAGCGAAATGACTGGGTCATTTGTTGATGTTTATATTGTAGATGGTAGCGACGTTCTTGGTTTAGCCTCTGATCGGAGACTATATAAATTACCTCACGAAGGTTTGGGAATAGAATATAGCAACGGAATTTTGCAGGTCTATCGATCCAATAACGGACATCTTGTTGCAGACCTCTCGCAAGAATATTGGGAAGAATCAGATTGTAAAGAAACCCACGCAGAGCAAAGCAATAGCTTTAAGACTATTAACCCTTATCTTGAAAGTATCATAGAAAGCTATATTCTGGAAAAACATGAGGAAAGCATTTCTAATCATGCTTCTTCTCAGAAAGCACCGTCAACATTTAAAGCTCTCCCTGTCAGTAGTAGACCCCTTTACCATGATCAGTCTGCGCGCGATGTATTTGATCGTTCTATTTTATCATTTAACATGACATCAAGAACCAATAAGACACTTCTTAAAAGACATATTCATACTATTCGTGATTTAGTTGAGTTGGGCCATATGGCCATACCCAATTTACCTGAAGAGTCTGTTAGGGAAGTTATCGAACTTACATCAGGTCTTGGGCTTTTTTTTGAAGATATGACGAGCGATGATTTAAAGAATTATTTGGAAATTAAACCGTCATCAACTAGCTATTCAGATGGGTTTACTGACGAAGTACTTGACAGATCAGTTGAGTCATTTGAGATGACTACTAGGTCCACTAACGTGCTTATGGCAAACAAGATTTATACTATTCGTCATCTAGTCCAATTGACCATGCGCGAATTATTTAAACTCCCTAATTTAGGTAAAGGATCTGTTAAAGAGATTAGCGCTTTCACTAAGAGCCTTGGGCTTTTTCAAGGTATGACGATCAATGATATAGCTCATTCAGGATCCCCTTTAAATTTCAATAGTAATTCAATTTTCCTAGAGAACATTGAATGTCTTCATCTATCTGTAAGAGGCACTAATTGCCTGAAAACTGCAGGGATTAATAATATTGGAGACCTAGTAAGCGCATCAAAGCTCGATTTAATCAAGTTATCTAATCTTGGGCAAAAAACAGTTAATGAACTTGCTAATAAATTAGATTCAATTGGTCTTTCTTTTTCAATGAATAACCATATGCTAAGAGCCTATGAGTCCAAAAACACCAGCTTTGGCAGCCCTGGTCAAAACATAACAGACATTCTCTTTCCTCAGCGCCAAACAATGGAGGACTGGATTTTGGAACTTCTACCAAAAGACAGGACCAATTTGCTTAAGCGGGTTACTGCCCAGGTTACACTCGAGGAAATGGGAACAGAAATGGGTGTTACTCGCGAGCGAGTAAGGCAGCTACAATTTAGGTACGAGCGTAAATTTCGACAAAATTGGGAGGAACATCTAGCTGAAGTTAACCTATTGGATCTTGATTCTTCGGAACCTACACATTTGTTTATGCTTTCACTACACTCAAAATACTTTGAAAACATTCATAAATATATACCTAACACTAATTCCTTTTTTGCTCAGTTGTTCAGTGACTCTGACTCAAAGTATCAGATTGAAGTTATAGAAGGTGATCTGTTAATTGTGTTAACAGTTTCACCATTAATAGCTGAAGTTGTGAGTACTATTAAACAGCTAAATCTAGATAATGACTATTTTACATACCTATCAGCTGTTGGGAGGTTAGACTTAAGAGACTATATCCCTAAATATCTAATAGAAAAAACACCCATGTCGAATAGGGGAAAAATCAAAAAGTATCTAAGAATTATTTTTGATCAGAGTACGAAGCTCCTTTCAGCTCCAGAGCTCAAAGGACTTTTGCTTGATAAACATGGTGTAACTTCTGCTTCAAACGAGATATCTAATGCACTTAGTGAATTTGGGGATATATTCCTTTTTGGGCCTCATGGTTGGGGGACCCAGGATAAATTTTTTGTTTTAAATAACAACGAGGTAATAAAGGTTCAAAAATCTATAACTGATATTTTCAATGGCAGTAATGGAATGGATATCCATAGGGATCAAATATTGAAAAAAATACAACTTGGTAACAATGCACCTATTAATAGAAAAATAAATAAGTATCAACTTTCGTGTGTGCTCAAGAATATGGTTTTAACTAACCCTGATCTAAAAGCCAGGGGACGAGATATGTGGGGTTACGGACTTAAAGGTAAGCGAAAAACAATAATTGGCACGGCTATAGATATATTACATGAGCATGGATCACCTCTGGCTAATGCTGAATTAAAGAGTTTGGTGTCTAGACAACGATCTATGTCAGGAGGGCATTTTCAGCTTCACCCAAATATGCAAAATCCTGATTTAGTTTTAGTGGACGGCAACAAATGGGGCCTGCGAAACCGGGACCTTAAGAGAATCAGCAAGGAAATGGAATCTTTACTCATTGATGCCATTTTAAATCACTTTCGTTCAGGAGCCCCTGTGATAGACAGCAAGGAATTTAATAAGATCATCTGTCAATTAGGTCTTGATAAGGCTGGATCTTTTTTTGAGATATCGAGACTCTTACTGTGTTACACGAGCGGCGGAAACAAAACATCTAAAGATTTTTTTAGGGTGATCTTCAGCTCAACTAATAATTTAAGCATTTTAGTAGTTGAACCAGGGTTTAAGGGGCCGTTACCAAGCATATAAAAATGGTTACACACCTTATGGGTATAACGATTGCCCAAAACATCTTATTTGTTCAACGCCCTTACAATTATAGTACATGCCCCCCAGTCTAAGTTGAGCCCTAGCATCACCCTGCTCGGCAACTTTAATAATTTTCATTAAGTTCATCGTTTTCCGTCATCTCATTCTTAACCTTGAGTGCGTCTAAATGATCAGCCCATTCCTGCATCATTCTAGTGCGATCTGGCATTAGCTGAGCTTTGTTGTATGTGGCTCTAACACGGTCATTGCTTTCATGGGCTAGTTGTAGCTCTATAATGTCAGAACGGTAGCCAAGCTCGTTGAGCATGGTGCTAGCCGTATGCCTAAAGCCATGGCTTGTCATAAACCCTGTACCAAATGGTTCATTCGTTCTTGGGTCAGTCATGCGTCTAATTGCATTGGTTGTTGCGCTTTCACCAATCGGCTTGTTCTTGCCTATGCCAATGTTTGACATAAAAACGTAATCCAGGTGGCCTGTTAGTTTATAAGCTTCTTCTAGGATTGCTATAGCTTGTGTGGCCAGTGGTACTTTAAGCTCTTTTCCCATCTTCATGGCTTCTTTGGGTATGGTAATGAGTGCGTTGTCTAGGTCCACGTACTCCCATTTCATGGAGCGTATGTTTTTGGGTCGTAAGAATACTAGTGGCATGAGCTTAAGCGCCAGAGTGGTTGTAGGGTCTCGTTTAGGGTCTGGCTTGTGGATCTGCTGTAGTAATACCTTAAAGTTTTCATGGTCTGTGATATGTCCAAAGTTCGTCTTAGAGTTCTTTTCTGGTGCAGGAAGTAACTCTGTTAAGCCATTTGCAGGGTTGGTCTCAATGTCTCCAAGTATGAGTGCTTCGTTGTAAACTCTGCGTAGTATGCCGACCATGCGGAATGCAGTCTCTCTGGCTTTTCGGTCGGTCATCTTGGTTATTATTTTCAGTAGGTCTCTCGTCGTATAGTCTTTAAGATCCTTTTGGTTCATATAAGGGTAAATATTCTTTTCAAGCCGTTGTGCTAGGTCTGATCGGGTGCTGTCAGCTAAGGTTTGCTTGTCTAGCCAAGCTTTGCATCTCTCATTAAACCTAATGCCGCTGCTATCTTTCTGCTGCCTGGCATGGGTAGGGTTAGTGCCTTCGCTAACTAGCTTCCTGGCGTCTCTGTGGGCGTCTCTGGCGGCTGTTAGTGGGGTATCGGGGTATGTGCCTATTGTATAGGTCAGTCGCTTGCCATCAAGCCTGTAATCGTATTTCCAGGCCTTGGATCCAGTGGTCCGTACAACCAGAGATAACCCACCTTGATCGCTTAACTTGTATTGCTTGTCCTTGGGTTTGGCATTCTTAATCTGTGTATTGGTAAGGGGCATAAGTTTCTATCCT
>Ga0105350_10001689_pt1 | contig 13716 bp, 13 predicted proteins | sample EN1Hudsemesocosm_FD_83506 | JGI IMG/M metagenome (GOLD analysis project Ga0105350, IMG submission 83506) | Methane-oxidizing microbial communities from mesocosms in the Hudson Canyon - EN1E Hudson Canyon | ecosystem: Environmental > Aquatic > Marine > Cold seeps | place: Hudson Canyon... | reverse complement strand
ACACCAACCTCTATTATCAGATCATCATTCGTCACCTCAATAATGATGATACTGGTGCGTTTGGTATGCTCTGTAGGTTTACCCGAAAAACGCTGGCTCAGATCAATAACCGGTACGACGCTGCCACGCAAGTTGATAACCCCTGAAATAAAGCCTGGCATCATAGGTACATCAGTGACTTCACCGTACTCGATAATCTCTTTAATATTGAGAATCTCTAGTCCGTAGACCTTGCCGCCCAGCATAAAGGTGAGATACTGTTCGACATCATCGGAATGTTCTTCATCGCTTTTATTACTATTTTCCACTTGTTGCATCACACACTCCATCAACGCGTTGGACTAGGGTTATTTAGTGAATAGAGTTAGATGAAACAAACTGTTTCTGTCCAGAATTAATAACTCTTTTCACCATCTCCGGAATATCAACAATCATCGCCACCTCACCACTGCCAAGAATGGTGGCACCACTGATTCCCTTTAGGTTCTGGAAAATTTTACCGAGTGGTTTAATAACCGTTTGATGCTCACCCAACAGTTCATCAACCACAAAACCGGCCTTTTTACCCGCAAATTGAACGACTACAATATTGTCACGATGCTTCTCATCAGCTTCATCCTTTGCACTAGTCTCTGTTTTACTCTCTGCTTTAAAGACATCACTCAAATGCATAAAGGGTAGAATTTCTCCGCGCAGGTTAATGTAATTGCTATTGCCATCACCTCCACGAAGCGACTCATTAAGCTCTATACACTCATCAACCATATCAAGCGGTAAAATATACTGAGCGTCTCCCACTCGAACCTGAAAGCCATCGATAATAGCTAAGGTCAGTGGCAGTCGAATAGATATGGTACTTCCTTTCCCCTCCTCACTTTCAATTTCAACCTGGCCCCGCAGTGACTCGATATTTTTACGCACCACATCCATACCAACACCACGCCCGGAGAGGTTGCTCACTTTATCAGCCGTTGAAAAACCGGCCTCAAAAATAAGTCGATATATTTCCTGGTCGCTCAGTTGCAGCCCCTCTTGAACAAGCCCTTTTTCTAATGCTTTATTAAGTATTTTTTCTTTAGAAAGACCGCCACCATCATCACTGATCTGAATGACGATACTGCCTGAGTCATGGAATGCGTCCAGGCGAACTAATCCCTTAGCCGGCTTCCCCTTCTCGGCTCTGATTTTAGGGGGCTCTATGCCATGATCAATAGCATTCCGAACCAAATGCATGAGTGGGTCACCAATCCTCTCAATTAATGTCTTATCGAGCTCTGTTTCAGCTCCACTAATGTGCAACTCAATATCTTTGCCTGTATCACGACTTACCTCTCGAACCACACGTTTATATCGATTAAAAGTCTCGCCAATCTGAACCATCCGCAAGCCGAGAGCAGTATCGCGCACCTCCTCAACTAAACGCAGTAAATTTTCCATCGCCTCATTCAGGTCCGCATCTGCTAATCTGCGCGCATTAAGCTCTGAGTTTGCCGAACCGATCACCAGCTCACCGACCAGGTTAACAAGACTCTCCAGCTTAAGCGCATTAACCCGAATGGTCTGTTGTGTGCTAACACGCTGCTGCTTAATGTTACTTTGCTTCTTAATAGCCGCGTCAACAATCTCTTGCTGTACGACCTTTTCCTCAACAGCTATTTTCCCCAATTGAGGCACCTTAAAGTCCTGACCTCCAGCAGTTATCCCATCGCGAAAATCATCCTGAGTGTTGAGCATATTATCTTTCTCAAGATTGGTGAGGGCACCACAAGCTACAAGAATATCACCAATGCGCATATCCTCTTCAGGAAGCTCCTCAATCATCTTAATGTAGTCATTGATATGGCTGTGGGGAGGAAGAATACTGATTTTGCAGTCATCTTTAACAAACTCAAAAACCTCTTCGAGCTCATCTTTGTTAGTATTTGGTGCAATCAGCTGTATCTCAAAGCCCAGATAACAACTTTCTGGGTCAAATTCAGACCATGAGGGTATTGCATCATCAATAAGACTAACGCTCTTGAGCTCACCAATTTTATTGAGATAGCTTATAAATGAGGCCGGATCCATACCGTTACGCAAGGCATCAGGGCCAAACCTTAGAGAGATGTGCCAGTTTTCATTAACAACACCATCGATATTTTCCTTCGTAGCCTGAGCCGTACCCTCAGTTGCCGGGGCAAGTTCATTTTCATCAGGAGGTGATACTCCCAAATAGTGATTTAACTTTCCTATCAATTGACTATCTGTCTGTTTTAGCTCACCGGTAATGCTATCGGCGCCACCCAATGCATTGCTAACCAGCTTCTCAAGATGGTCACGACTTAAAAGAAAGAGAGAGACCAAATCTTCATCAACAGAGAGAGTACCTTCTCTGACGTTCCCCAGAACACTTTCAACAATATGGGTGAAATCAACGATCGTATCCAGACCAAAAAGGCCTGCCGCCCCCTTAATTGTGTGAAAGGTGCGAAAAAGATCATTTACACCTTCAAGGGTTTCAGCTTCATTATCAAGGTTATCCAGATTAAGCAGCGCCTGCTCAGCAACGCCTAGAAGGTCTTCCGCCTCTTCTGCGAAAATTTGTAGGCTATCATCGCTCATGCGGCTTCTCCTATGTTGAAACGATCACTAATACCGTAGAGATCTATCAATTTGGCAACAACACTGCTCAGAGCCGTTAGCTTGAGTTCCTTTTTTTTACTCATCAGCTCCTGCCTAAGCGCCAACAACAACTGAATACCCGATGAATCAACCTCTTCTACATTGGCCAGATTGAGTTCAAACTTGTCATAAAGATCAATCTCTTCAGAGAGCCCTTGTTTAAGCGTATCAATGACATAGATAGTCAACTCTTCATCAATAACCAGTTTGCATAGTCCTTTGGTTTTATTACTGGCTTGCTCCTTTTTAAGTGCCATAGTTCGCCTCTTACTCGGTAATAGTCTTTTACCTCGCGCACAATTATTCCATGCACTAGGCGATCAATTTTGATACCACATCCAGAAGTTTAGGTGGTTGAAACGGCTTAACAATCCATGCCTTAGCACCCGCTGCTTTGCCCTCTTGCATTTTCGACTGCTCTGCTTCTGTGGTCAGCATACAAACAGGTGTAAATTTATAATTTGCAAGCTTCTTTACCTCTTTCACAAACGTGATCCCATCCATGTTAGGCATATTGACATCGCTCACAATTAAGTGAATTTTCTGGCCTGTCAATTTACTAAGCGCATCCTTTCCATCACACGCCTCAATCACTGCATAACCTGCTCCTTTCAGTGCAATCCCCACAACACTTCGAACAGAAGCTGAATCATCTACAATTAATATGGTTTTCGACATCTATTATTCCTCTTAAAAAAATACTACTTCACCATCATCAGACTCGTCAGGAGTATCTGTGACCTCTATTCCGGTAAGCTTTCTGTGAGCTTCTCGCTCACTTGTAGTGGTATACTCTTTAGCCATTTTTTCCAGAAAGCTATCTACATCAAGGCCTTGGTGATCTTCTATCATTCCTGAAATTTCAGTCAAATTGTCGCGAACATGATCAAGAATTTGTGAAACACGATCCTGAAACTGCAGAGAGACCAGTGAACTCTCAATTTCTGACGTGATATTTGATGAGAATTGAGTAAGGTGCTCAGCGCCTGCATCACGCTGTTTCTGAGTCTCTTCGTGCTGATTAATAACCACTTGAATATTTTTGCCAGCTGCTTCGATAATATCGCTTTCAACCCCCGCATTGGATGAAGACTTATTTTCCATATAGCTAAACTTCTCATTAACCTTAACTACATTAGCGATAATGTCGGTAGCAATCTCACCGGAACGATGTGCAAGATTTCGAACTTCATCAGCAACCACTGAAAACCCACGCCCCGATTCACCCGCACGCGCGGCTTCTATTGCAGCATTAAGTGCCAGAAGATTCGTCTGATCAGAAATACTTCCAACATCTCGTGCCATCGTCTCTAACTGTCCAGTAAATGTAGATAGCTCGGCAATCTCCTGCTGTAATTCCTCCCGCATCCCCACAAGTTTCACCAGTGAAGATGAAACACTATCCAACCTCTGTTTTATCTCAGTAATAGAGAGTTCGTCATGCTCAACTTTTTCATCAACAATAGAACGAAGGTCACTCACAATACCCGAAAAACGTTGTGCGAGTTCATTCATCTCTGAGGTAGAAATATTAATACAGTCGCCCACTTGGTGAGCCCATATAGGCATAGTGCTGCTGCCAATTTTTTTAAGTGAATGGGCTAAATGCTGATTTTCCAGTGCCTCAGTTTCCAGCTCAGAAATACGCACTTCAGTTTGGGTAAGTTTCTGACTAAGCAGTGACTGAGACTTGCTTTTGACAAATCCTAATGTGAACTCAACGAAGAGAAAGGCGAACGCCACTATTATGGAAATCGTTGAATCACTGTAAAGCACTAAAATAAGTGCAATAAGTCCTGCGATACCTGCGGGTATCTTGTGCCAGATTTTATTAGTCTCTTCCATCGCCACCAACCTATTCATAAGCTTTTATAAAATAGAACGCACTACAATTTAACTAGAGTTAAACAAACATAAAATAAGACTTGTTGCTTCGAGATCTATACGATGAAGGGGTGGTGTATAGACCAAAGCCGTCTACCACCAGTAAATTTAATTGCTGTATTAGTCTTAGACCATGTTTCGAATATTAACAACATTTACTATTACTGATAACGGCTTTATTACACCAATGTAAAAGTGATCAATTGAGGGTGAAAGGCTCATTCAAGCAATTACTGGAAAGGGAAAAATAGAATAAGAAAAAAGAAAAATTAAACGCATTGGTCTTAATCACCAATGCACTAATATGATGGCGTACGATGGACTTTAAACAATGTTTCAGCTTTTCAGCTTTCCACCGTCATAGGCTTTTTTAACTTCCTCAGCAATAATCGCTAAGCCTTTTTTAACCACGTCATCATCTTGAGAGTAGGTTATACGTATGCATTCCTGCTTATGCTGCCAATCATCATGAATACCTGGGAAGAAATAATGACCAGAAACAACCAATACACCTCGTACCTTTAAGCGCTCATAAAGTTCCTGGTTAGAGATAGGTAAATCTTTCAGCCATAACCATAAAAACATTGCCCCTTCAGCTTTATGCAGCAAATAAGGGTAACCATCCAAACCTTTGCCTAATAACTTAACTGCTTTTTCGGCCTTGCGCTCATAGAACGGGCATACAATATCTCGACTGAGTGAAATAATTTCACCCGATGCCACCATATCGTTAGCCAGCATACTTCCAAAACTACCGGTAGCCAGGTTCAGAATGGCATTAATACCTGATAAAGATTTAATCACCTCTTCATTGGCGATCACAATACCCGTTCTTGCCGCAGGTAAGCCTAATTTTGAAAGACTTAAACACAGAATGATATTTTCATTCCAGATAGGGGTCGCATCTGTAAAAATAAGATTTGGAAATGGCGTCCCATAAGCACCATCAATAATAAGCGGCACATCATGCGCTTTCGCTAGTTTATCTAAGCGAGCAACTTCATCGTCGGTGAGTACATTTCCTGTAGGATTAGTAGGCCTTGAAACACAAATTGCACCGGTTTTTTCGGTGATATGAAGCTGGTCAAAGTCCACATGATATTTAAACGTATGCTTATCAAAATACTCAAAACTAGGACGAGCTGCTGTAAAAAAATTCTGAGTTAAGCCCGCATCAGCATAACCAATATACTCAGGAGCCAGAGGCAATTGTATTTGCCTTTGAGAGCCATCACCATAGTCACCGGCAAACATATTAAACAGCATAAAGAACGCTGCCTGACTGCCATTGGTTAAGCCAATATTACGCTCAGTAAGCTTCCAACCATAAAGATTATTAAGCAGTTTACACAGGTGAGAAATAAACTCTTTTTCACCCTGAGGTGGATCATAAACACCAATTAAGCGTTTAAACTGAGCATCATCAGCGGTGATATCTATTAATCTTTTGCGAAACAAGTCTTGCACTTCGGGGATATGTCCTGGGTTGCCACCACCCATCATAATCATATCTGAACCGGATGAAAGCGCATCACCCAGGTCATCCATCAGCGTGGTAATACCCGAATGACTGGAAAATTTTTCTCCAAACGATGACAACTTCATTTAATCCCCTACCCTCACTTATTACTCGTCACTTGCTACTTATTCATCATTCAACGAAATACCAATATTACTCACGCCGCCATCATAAGCCAGAGACCTAAGCCCCGCTATAAAATGTGTATCAGGGGCCGTTTCTTTGCGTAACCTTTCCACTAGCTCTTCCTGAAAACGTCTTTCTCGTTTAATAAGAGGACTTTTATTGAATACACGAACAAGATCATCTTCTGAAAGACCTTCGCCTTCGGTCATCTCAACAAATTCCATAACCCCGTCAAATGCGTTCTGGCCAGCATCAACCGCACGACGTTTATCTATATTAACCTGGCTCAGTAATGCCTGTTCAAGCGTTTCACAAAAACTAACCGCAGACACGGCACCATACGAGTCGTATTCTTCCTGGTCAGGCACGTTTTCTTCAAGAAGGTCTAATAATTCAACATAGCGATCTTCCGGTGCCTTTTCTAAAAGTGCGGTCCAGCTTCGTTTTAAACAGCTTGAAACAACCTCTTCTCCTGAAAATTCGGTGACCTGAGAAAACAAGGCAAAATTAGGGTAAGCCCGCTCCGCTAACGCCATAATAAATGCGGTTTCTCTCCAGCCTCTAAGCTGGGCTAAGTGACGCTGTAACTGATGAGGTTTCAAATCAACTCCTACTAATAAGTATTTAACACAATAAGTAATACACCCCTAAAATACCGAAGCTCAATCCTTCTGTCATCCTCGCGAAGGCGGGGATCCAGTATTTTGGTATCAGAGCAATGGATTCCCGCCTACGCGGGAATGACACTTAGAGCCTAACAGCGCACGATGATATACATTCAAAAGTGCCATAACCGCAGACTCAAGATCAGCCCCGTAAGAAACAACACCATCTACATGGCCTTTCATTACAAATACAGGGGCATGCGCGTTTTGAGTTATTTTATGACACAAACGATCTACTGCTTTAGCCATCTCGGGTGTGCCATAAGGAATATTCTGAGGCGTAGCAGGCAGATTAAGTTGTTCAGAGTGCAGCCAAATTAAAGGGCAATGCACATGAACAACCGCGCCTACTGCTTTTTGAACACCTGTTTTTTGAGCCCCGTAAAGCACACCGTGAGTTAATGACTCTGAAGAAGGTGCACACTGACCATAAGCCTTAAGATGATTATTTTCAGGGCAATATTCAGTCACTACCGCATAATGCTCACGGTCTAAATAAGGCCGGTGCCCGGTCTGGCTTCCGCTAATTAAAAAAGCTCTCTCTTGGCCCTGTATGCGACAAGATATATTTCCAAAACCCAGACCACCATAACGGGTAGGGTCTTGGCCTATTAGGGCTAAATTGAAGAGCATATGACGCCATTGATCTAAAAAAGCAATTGAAATATCGTCAGGAATAGCTTGCCGGTCAAATTCCAAGAGGTATTTAATAACCCCCTCTTGTTCCTGATGACTACCGTTCAAAAGCATTCTAATCTGTCACTCTTCAATACCACCGTTTTAATAATTTGCTGTTATACTATTTTTTTATAACAGAATCTTAAAAATACACTTTATATAGGATACACGATAATGAGACCAGGCTGGGACGAATATTTTATCGATATGATGGATACAGTTGCAACCCGAGCCACCTGTGACCGAGGCAGGTCTGGTTGTATTATCGTAAAAAACAGGCAAATAATATCGACCGGGTATGTAGGTTCACCGTCAGGGTTACCACACTGCGATGACGCAGGCCATCTTATGAAACAGGTTACCGATGAAGATGGAACCACTCGCCAGCATTGCATGAGAACTATACATGCAGAACAAAATGCAATATGCCAGGCAGCCAAACACGGCACCTCACTTGAAGGCAGTACGCTTTATTGCAAAATGGAACCCTGTCGTGTTTGTGCCATGCTCATAATAAGCTGCGGAATCAAAAAAGTGGTTGCGAAATCTATGTATCATGCGGCACAAGAAACAAGAGATATGTTCAAACTGGCTGGCGTAGAAATGGTCGTTTTAGATAAAGCAATTGAGGGTTACGAAAACCAATAGCTGACCGAAATGACCACACCAGTAATTACATTAGCCACCAAAAAACTCTCTATTTTTCATGTAGGGCCAATAAACATCACCCTGCATGAAGGTGAATGCATAGGGCTAAGCGGCCCCTCGGGCTGTGGCAAATCTATTTTACTCAAAGCCCTATCAGACCTATTAGAAAGCAAGGGCGAAGTCAGCCTTCATGGTCAAACAAACACCCATATAGAAGCCCCTGAATGGCGAAAAAAAGTACAGCTCATACCCGCAGAAAGCCTATGGTGGTTTAATACAGTAGCTGAACACTTTAAAAAACCAATCAATGAAGAGCACCTTAAATCACTATCGCTTAACTCAGATATAAAACAACAAGCCGTTAATCAATTATCAACCGGCCAAAAACAAAGGCTCGCCCTGTTAAGATCTTTAGAGTGCAAACCGACGGTACTTTTATTCGATGAACCCACCGCCAGTCTCGATAAAGACAATACCCAACGAGTAGAAAAACTCATACAAAACTATCTTAAAGAAAACAAAGCATCAGCGCTTTGGATAAGTCACGACCCTGAGCAGCTAAAAAGAGTCGCCTCCAACCTATTAACCATGAACAATGGCCAGCTCGAGCAAGTTTCACAATGAATCTTATAACCCTAACAAGCTGGGACTTACTCACCACATCATCCCTAATATTCATACTTGCCGCTATAAGTATCAAGCAGCGCTTAGGGCTTCATAAAACCTTATTAATTGCTGCCTTGCGAGCCAGCATTCAGCTTTTTCTTATCGGTTTTATATTGCGCTGGTTATTTGGTGATATTAATCCCCTCTGGTTGATAGTTGTTTCAGGCGTTATGCTGCTGGCAGCAGGCAGAGAAGTCATTAGTCGACAACAACGTCCTTTTACCGGCAGTTTCGGTTACCTTTCTAGCACATTATCAATGTTTCTATCGTCCTTTGTGCTCACCATAGGGGCACTTACTGTAATTATTCAACCCGAACTCTGGTACTCACCTCAATATTCAATTCCATTACTTGGAATGCTACTGGGCAACACCATGAATGGCATTGCAACTTCAATGGACAGACTCACCAGCAGCACCTGGCAGCAACAGCAAGTAATAGAGCAACGACTCATGCTAGGCGAAACAAACGCCGAAGCGCTCTATGATATAAAGAAAGAAGCCATGCGCGCAGGCATGATACCGTCTATTAACGGCATGGCATCAGCAGGTATTGTGGCACTCCCCGGTATGATGACCGGGCAAATTCTCGCAGGAAGCCCCCCTATAGATGCGGTTAAATATCAGATTTTAATCTTGTTTTTAATTACCGCAGGTTCAGGCTTTGGCGTATATGCATCGTTGGAGATGGGGAGTAAACGCCTTTTTGATAACAGGCACCGATTACGGCTTGAACGTATTAGCAGTAAACCGTAAAGTTCATAATTAATACCGATTATTTAATCGCTATTGCCACCCAAAAAACCACCTAGTCATCCTCGCGAAGGCGGGGATCCAGTGTTTTCAGGTGGTTTAGAACCATGGATTCCCGCCTTCGCGGGAATGACAACAGGAAATATTTCAGAAATGAATGTAAAATTTATTGTTAAAGTGAGCATAATATTACTATCTATAGGCTCCATGCACGTATTAGCCAATGACAGAATAAAATACCAAGAAATAAGCAGCGCTGAAAAACCAGCCTCTGACGATTGGATATACCTGCAAGTAATGCTAGGCAACCTGGAAACCGACAACCAAGCCGTTATCACAGACCCAGACTCCGGCGAAAAAGCCTATAGCGACTTCCCTTCCCTACCCTTTGGTGGCATTCAGGCGCAAATACCGGTTACTCACCAATGGTATGAATTCGGCTATGAAACAGGCGCTTATATAGCTTGGAAGAATGACTCATTCGCCTTTGTCGCCAACAATAACCAAGCCGTCTTAGCCCTAAAAAATGAACTATTTATGCTAGAAATTCATGGTGGTGTTTTCGCAGCCCTTGCTCCCACTAGCCGCTTTAGAATGTATGTAGGCGCAGGCCCCGTCTTCGCCTACGGCCATGCCAGTAACAATGATGATGAAGGTGCCGCAAACTTACCCGCTAATAATGGCGCCAACATTCATATTGACCTCAATAAAAGCGAAAACGATGTAGCTTTTGGCTATTACGGCCGCGCAGGCATTGAGTACTTCACCCGCACGGGGTTCAGTTTTGGCGCAGGTGTAAGACACATCAACTACGAACTGGACTTTGGCCAGGTAGCCGGTGAAATAGAGTTTGATGATAATCTTTATTTCATCACACTGGGGCAACGCTTTAAGGTTTATTAAGGCAAAAGAGGAAGCCAGAGCGGGAAGCCAGGGTCAAGTCTGAATGGCACTGCATTAAGCCTTGACCCCGAAGAGACCCCGCTACAGCAAATAACCATCAGAATAACGCCCCACCAACACAGCACAATTCATCAAAAACAGCCACTTACGCACTATCAACGACACACATTCCTTCTATTTTCAGCACATAAAACACAACAACAAAAAAATCCATTTAAAAATATAAACACTCGTACTCTATATTTATTTACAAGATTTATAAGACATTGAAATAAAGCATCAAAAAAGCCTCTTTTTGTATCAAAAACCAGACATAAAAACCCCAACAATTAACGAATATTTTAACCGTCCAAATGAAAAACAACGTCAAATGACGTGACGCAGTTCACACCAACTGTGTGACGCAGTTCAATTCAAACAGCCGTTTGACAATCGTTCACAAGTTCTGACGCTTCAGCCATTCCTTAATAGTTCTAAAAGTTATAAAAAGGCGCCAAATTATATAACTGAGGTGTCTGCGATGATCGAAAATGGTGATTTAATACTTAACTACCTTGATCGATTAGGAATAGAGTTTGTATTTGGCGTTCCAGGAGGAAGTATTGAGCCATTGTACAATGCTCTAGCAAGAAGTGAGCGGAAAGGAGGCCCTAAAGCAATTATAGCTCGTCATGAAACCGGTGCTGCATTTATGGCAGAAGGTTATGCACGAGAAACTGGAAAAATAGGTGTTTGTTGTGCAACAGCAGGGCCTGGCGCCACTAATCTTATTACTGGCGTTGCATCGGCTTATGCAGATGGTATTCCAATGCTAGTAATCTCTGCACAAACATCTATTGAGAAGTTTGGAATGGGGTCTCTTCAAGATGGCTCTTGCACAGGTATTAACACCCTTGAGATGTTTGAGCACTGTACTCGATTCAATACATTAGTATCGCACTCAGCTCAGTTAGAATCTAAGTTGCTTCAAGCGATTAGCTATGCAACCAGTAACCGTCCCGGCCCTGTCCACCTCAGTATTCCTTTGGATGTAATGAGAGAGAAAGTAGAGCCGCACCGTATTAATGGAGCAATGCGTGCCTTTATTAATCATGAGGTGGTGCCTAGCCAGCATGCTTTGCAGCTAGTATTGAAAGAATTAGCCACCATAGAAAAGGCAACTGTCGTTATTGGAGAAGGCGCAGCAGGTGCAATTAACGAAATTCTTGCTTTAGTTGAATCTAGAAACTGGTTATTTGTAACAACTCCTAGAGCAAAAGGCTTAGTGAATAGTTTCCACCCTCTATACCGTGGAGTATTTGGATTTGCAGGCCATGAAAGTGCACATGAGGCATTACAACCCGAAAATGCCGAAAGAGTGATCGTAGTGGGCACCGCACTTGATGAAGTATCTACTAGTGGCTGGGATGAAAGCGCCATTATGTCTGAAAGACTTATTCACCTTTCAGGTAATTCGGAGCATCTCAGTCGTTCATTTATGGCCAAGTTATGTGTACTGGGTTCTCTTGAACTAATGCTTAAGCCATTTGCTAATTTACTTAGAGACCGCCCAGACCAAACACCACGTCTTCCGCTCCACGATGATATGGGGCTCCCCAAATTTATTAGCATAGAAAAAAGGGAAAAATGTGCCACCACAGGCGGCCCAATTAAGCCTCAAACATTTATGAGCCACATGAGTAATGTTTGCCCTGACAATACCCGAGTTTTGCTAGATAGCGGCAATAGCTTTTTGTGGGGTATTCACTACTGGAATTGTAAAAGGCCAGCCGACTTTAACCCTCATAAAAGTTTGTTTCATATAGGTATTGGTTTCGCCTCTATGGGCTGGGCCATTGGTTCATCAGTAGGCATGGCTGCGGGCGCTAAAGGTAACCCCGTAGTTTGTGTTACAGGTGACGGCAGTATGCTAATGAGCGGGCAAGAAATAACCACAGCCCTTCAAGAGAACCTTAACTTATTATTCATCGTATTGAATGACTCTGCACTGGGAATGGTTAGGCATGGTCAGAAAATTGGTGGTGCAGAACGTATTGGTAATGAACTGCCAAAAATTAACTTTTCAAAAATGGGTGAAGCAATGGGAATTGAGTCTTATCGCATTGAGGATATGGCTGAATTAGAAGCGCTTGATATACCTGAGATTCTTAGTAGACCTGGCCCATGTATTTTAGACATTATTGTTGATCGTGATGAAATTCCGCCAATGGGTGCGCGTATGAAGATTCTTACGGGGGCAGCTTAATGAGTGGTAAATATGTCTACCAATCATCAATTTGGAAGGAAGAACCAGAAGCTGATAACCCTTTTGCCGCTCGTGTTAGCTATTGTCGTGGTTATGATGTGTATGGCGATGTACTAAAAAAGGCAAGTTGGTTTGAATACATCTATTTAATGTTTGCAGGAGACAAACCTTCTACACAACAGGCAATGTTGCTTGAAAAACTGGCTATTGCCTTGGCGAACCCAGGCCCTCGAGAAGCCAGCGTGCGCGCAGCGATGAACAGTGGGGTGGCTGGCTCACGAAATGCAGCCTCATTAATGGCCGCATTGGCTGTAGGTGCAGGTCAATATGGAGGTGGTCATGAGGTTTTCATTTCGGTAAATGCTTGGGAAACATTAGGAACAGACTTAGATGCATGGAAGCAGTTTCTGACTAACCCAAACCAAGGTTATGAAGAAGACATTTGGTTGCCTATTGAGCATGCTCCGGGTTTCGACCCCAATGGAGAGAGCTGCCCTTTGCCATTGAAACAAACTTTGGAACACCTAGCAGAAATTAGTTCAGGAAATACTTTACGCTGGTTGTTGGAACAGCGTGAAACACTGGAGGCGCATGTAGGTTATCCACTTGCCATGAGTGGTATTGCTGCAGCAGCATTTCATGACCTGGGAATAGGAAGTCATCAAGCATCAATGCTGCATCTAATGCTTCGTTTACCTGGAGCGGCAGCGCATGCACTGGAGCAGCGAGAGCTGGGATGGAAAACATTTCCATATTACGGCGACAGCATCACTTTAAAAAACGATCCTGGCTTTAGAGATGCTCCAGATGTTAGTGAGTTTAATTTATGAGTAATAATCAATTACTAGAAAATGAAGACAAGCTTGAAACCTCGATGGGTAAAGCTTACTTGTGTGAACGAGTAGTGATGCGTGGCAAAGACCTACATCATGAGTTAGGAGGTTATGATTGGTTAAAATTTTACCTCTT
>Ga0105350_10001686_pt1 | contig 13724 bp, 18 predicted proteins | sample EN1Hudsemesocosm_FD_83506 | JGI IMG/M metagenome (GOLD analysis project Ga0105350, IMG submission 83506) | Methane-oxidizing microbial communities from mesocosms in the Hudson Canyon - EN1E Hudson Canyon | ecosystem: Environmental > Aquatic > Marine > Cold seeps | place: Hudson Canyon... | reverse complement strand
TTGTATTCCGACATCAAGACACATCTTAGCGATCATGGCTGAGTTGCTATCCAGTGTGTCGCCGGTCATTAGTTCATTGCCGGTTAATAATAGTTTCAGTTTCATACTTTCCTTTTATGACACTAAGTGTCAGTTGTGTCTTCGGTAAAAAATTACATAATCTTTAAGAGTCTAAATGCCCCATCTTCAAACAGGTGTTTCCCCATGGAGTACCGACGCAAACAGTTGGGTATCAATATTCCCACCTGTTAGTATCAAACCAACCTTTTTACCTTTAATTTGAGATTTTTCCTGTATTGCGGCGGCAAGTGATGCCGCCCCTGAACCTTCAGCAACATTGTGCGTACAAGAAAAGTAGAGTCGCATAGCGTGGGCAATTTCATCATCGCTAATCGCGACAATACGGCTAGCACCTTGAGCATAAATGTGAAAGGCTTCTTTAACAGGGCTTCTAACAGCCATGCCGTCAGCAAACGTATTCGCACTTTGTGTTTCGATGATGCGCCCTGCTTCAAAAGATTGTTTAGCCGCATCGGCTTGGGTGGATACGACGCCAACAATCTCTGTTTTTAGTCCTAAAGCATCGCGTACACTGATGAGGCCACAAATACCTGAGCCGCAACCAATAGGAGCGTAGACGATATCTAAATCTGGTACAGCCGTGAACAATTCCAAGGCGTAGGAAGCAACGCCTAATACTAACTGAGGGTGAAATGGCGGCACCATAAATAGTTTTTCAGCTTTTGACCGGCGAAGGGCTTCGCATTTAGCTTCATCGAAGTCCTGCCCAAACTCAATAAGCTCAGCACCAAAGGTACGCATGGCACTATTCTTTTCGCTGGAATTTCCGAAAGGCACGATAATTTTGGTCTTTAGGTTAGCATTTTTTGCAGCTCTGGCTTGGCTTTGTCCGTGGTTACCGCGTGTTGCAGTGATGATGCCTTTTACATCTGGTTGAGACTGGGTCAGCCAGTTTAAAAAGGTAATGCCGCCACGTATTTTGAATGCCCCGGTTGCGGTATGATTTTCATGTTTCACCCAAACTATACTGTCTAGAATCTCACAAAGCTGTGGCCAGATATATTGGGGCGTCGGCGGCATTTGCTGGTGTACCGTTTGAGCAGCTTGTTTTAGATTATCGAGTGAAAAGTCAGTCATGGTAATATCCTTATTAGTTTGCTTCATTCTCGTTGTTTGTGATTAAAACCCTCTAATCTGGTTTAATACTTAAATGAGAAATATCAGGTAATGCAACCGGCACTTCTTCTTTTTTGTCTACCAAGTCACTGCCTGTTGGTGCAAGTGTTACGTCGTCAAATTCATGATGTTCCGGAAAAATCTCTTCGTGCTCCTCAGATAAACGTATACCGGTAGGGTCTAAGTCAAAGTTGGTGGCAGATAGAATATCGTCTACCTTCTCACCAGCTATAGGCAAGGCATTGGGATTGGCCATTTGCACTTTTTTAGCCCTTGGTTTTTCAGCTTCTGGTACGGGTTCTGGCGCAGATTTCGGCGTGGGAGTTGATGCAGGAGTAGGAATCGCTGCTGCCGGCTGAGCCATTTGCGGTTTGGGAGCAGGTTCCATGGGCTTGTCTTCACCAGCAGAAAAATTAACTTCTACACCGGGTTGCCCCATTTTTTCAATCTGGCAAAGTGCGCCACGTTTTTTCATGGCAATAACATATTTTAGGGCCGTCTCTTCATCCAGTTTGTTGCGGATTACGACACGCTTACCGGTAAACATACGCGCAACTTGTTCGTCACTGGCTTTAAACAGTAAAGCTATATTAGCCTGAACTTTTTCTAGCGCTACGCCATCGACAATCTTGCCATAGAAAGCCAATTCATATTCACCTTGGGCCATGCGTTGTTTCTCCTATTATTAGCGTTGCTTATTCGGTGTTGTTATATTTTTCAGGTATTACTATGGGCTCAGGGAAATCGCGCCTAAACCAACGGACTTAAATTGAATATAGACCTTTTGGCCAGTTTTGATACCTAAATTGATTAAGGATTTGCGGGTAATACGTGCCAGAACCTTTTGCTGGTCAATGACGACTACTAATAATACGCGGCTCTCCTCACTTTGTTCAACCTCAGTCACGCGCCCTTCCAAATGATTTAGCACACTGCTTTCAACCGGCTCAACTATGCTGACAATGACATCTTTGGCAAAAATACGCAGTGCTACAGTTTGCCCTACTGTTGCATCGACTTGCTGAACCCAGACTACCTGCTTACCAAGTGATAATTTACTTAAGGAAAATTCGTCTTCATGGGTTAATACTTTGGCTTTTAATAAGGCGGTGGATTGCTCTTCATGTGATAAACCCAGGTCCAAGCGAGTCAGTAGTTCAGATACCTCACCTTGGGCAATGACTTTACCCTGTTGAATGACAATTGCATGTGAAGCTAAAGACTCAATCTCAAAACGTGAGTGACTCACAAATAAACAGGGGATCTGGTGCGTTTGCGTAAAGTAGGCAACATAGCGTAATAAGTCGAGTTTTCCCTGCTCTCCTAGTGATGAAAAAGGCTCATCTAATAATAATAAGCGTGGGCGGCAAACTAAGGATCTTGCTAGTGCAACACGCTGTTTTTGGCCGCCAGAGAGCTGTTCTGGATAACGTTTCAGCCAGGCACTAATGCCGACTTGCTGGCAAACGTCTTCTACTAAGGTTTTGGTTTCGGTATTTAACTTGCGCCATTTCCCACCTAAACCATAGAGTACATTTTGCTCAACGGTTAGGGCATTAAATAATCGGCTTTCCTGAAAAACATAGGCAATTTGCCGTTTTTCTGCGTGTACGAAGTGCCCATCATCTTGCCAATGTGCATTTTGAAAACAGATGCGACCAATGTCTGCTTTTTGTAAACCTGAAACCAGGCGTAAAAAAGTGGTTTTCCCCTCGCCGGAATGACCATAGACTGCAGTGATACCTGTGTGCGCCAATGAAAGCTTAAAATGATAAGCAAAGGCTTTATCACTGTGGATTTGTTGAAAGCGGCCAGAGAATTCTAAGTCGAGCACTTTTTAAGCTTCCTCTGTCACAATGAACGAAGTGGACTTTCGTTTGAAAAATAGGCTACCTCGATTCAAGCTATACACAATCAACAGCATAGCCATAGAGAAAAAGACTAAAGTAGCGGCTAAACGATGGGCTGCATCATAATCTAAAGACTCAACATGATCGTATAATACCAGTGATAAGACTTGGGTCTCACCAGGAATATTACCGCCAATCATTAACACCACACCAAACTCACCCACGGTATGAGCGAAGCCGAGTACTGAGGCGAGTAAAAAGCTATTTCGGGTGCTTGGAATAACGATGCTGGTGAAGCGTCTCCAACCAGATGCCCCTAAAATTTCGGCACATTCCATTGACGCTTTGTCTATTTTTTCAAATGCTAACTGTAGAGGCTGTACAACAAAAGGCAGGCTATAAATGATGGACGCGATTACTAAACCTGTGAAGCTAAATGCCAGTTGATGCCCAGTAAGAGCATGCCAACTTTGCCCGAGAAAACTGTTTGGTGCCAGCATGATAAGAAGGTAAAAACCCAAAACGGTTGGCGGCAAAACAAGGGGTAAGGCAACCAGCGATTCAAGTAAAGCACGCCAGGGGCTGTTCCAGCGAGACAATAACCAGGCCAAAGGTGTTGATATTACAAGTAACAATAGGGTTGTAACTAAAGCTAACTTAAAGGTTAAGGTAAGCGCCAGAATATCTGTTGGAGAGAGGAACAAAATTATTTTGCCTTAAAGTATGTCATCCAGTTGATTTGAATCGTACCAATTCGGTGAAGGCTTTGCATCAAGCAATTAAAAGACGCGAAAATGTTAGAGGCTGTACCTATCTTAAAAAACGTGGATACCGGCACAAGAGACTACCGGTATGATAATGAGACTACATTTTGAATCTCAAGGCAGTTACTAACTAGAAAGGTCAGAAACCACCCGCACCTGATCTTTTTCAAACTTAAGATAGAAGCAACTGCGGCGCATGGTATGACAAGCGGCACCGTCTTGGTCAATTTCTGCCAGTAAGACATCCCCATCGCAATCGGTTCGAAGCGACTTGAGCGTTTGCCAGTGACCAGAGCTTTCACCTTTACGCCATAAGCTTTCACGCGAGCGCGACCAGTAGCACATTTTACCGGTTTGTAGCGTCTCTTCGAGCGCTTCACGGTTCATCCAGGCAAACATTAACACAGCTTTAGTATGTTCATCTTGGGCAATCACAGGAATCAGTCCATCTTCATTGACGGTCAATTCGCCTAAGACTTTTTCCAAAGCATAAACGGTATCTTCTGGGTCACTTTCAATAGATTTAAACCAAGCTTTCATCGCGAGAACTCCTGAAGTTGCAGATGAGTATTAAAATTATGCGCTCAAATGTTGTGGCTTAGACAATTTGCTCATCATGCTACCATTAGTACCAAACAAAAATGACAACACATAAAAACCACCCAAAATAAGAATAATAGACGGGCTAGTCGGCCAGGCAACATGGTAAGACAATAATAAACCAGCATAGCAGCTCAGCATCGCCAGCAAGCAGGATAACAAAAGCATCATATCCAGGCTTTTAACCCAGTAACGTACTGATGCAGAAGGTAAAATCATCATTCCTACCGACATCAGCGTGCCAAGAGCATTAAACCCGCCAACCAGATTCAACACGACTAAAACCAAAAATGAAAAATGCGCCAAAGGACTTAAACCACTGACCGACTGTAAAAACTGGCTGTCCATACATTCAACCACCAAGGGGCGAAATACAATCGCTAACGCAAATAAAGTGATCGTACAAATCCCTGCCAGCAAATAAAGAGCATCATTATTTAAGGCTAAAGCCGAACCAAACAACACATGCAACAAATCCACCTGGCTCCCATTCACCGAGATGATTAACACGCCGGCAGCCAGTGAGATCAAATAGAAGGCGGCCATACTGGCATCTTCTGCTACATCTGTTAAACGCGCGACTAAACCTGATAGTACCGCTACTAAGCAGCCCGCAACAATCCCACCAATCGTCATCGCTTCAATCGACAACCCCGCCACCAAAAAGCCAACAGCTGCACCGGGTAAAATAGCATGCGCCATGGCATCACCCGTTAAGCTCATACGACGTAGCATTAAAAATACACCGATCGGCGCTGCACTAATAGAAATGGCTAAACAGCCCATTAATGCACGCTGCATAAAGGAAAATTCTACAAAAGGAGAAATTAAAGATTCAAACATTTAATCATGCCCACAGTGGTCGGCGTGTTCATCAAAAGCTTCATTTAACTGTCGTGCTTTCAACCAGTTTTCACGGGTTAAGACCTCTTGAGTTTCACCAAAAGCAATCGGCTCTCGTGATAATAATAAACTTTGGGGAAAATGTGCTCTTACTTGTTCGAGGTCATGTAAAACAGCAATGATGGTTTTACCCGACTGATGCCAGCTTTCAATTAAGTGGATCAAGTCATGGGTTGTTCGGCTGTCAATGCCGGTAAAAGGTTCGTCTAGTAAAATCAGATCTGCTTCCTGAACAAGCAAGCGTGCAAACAAAACACGCTGCATTTGCCCACCTGAAAGTGAACCAATCAAGCGCTTTTCAAAACCTGTTAAGCCCAACTGACTGAGCGCGGAAGCAACTGCCAGCTTGTGCTTTTTTCTCAAACGTCCAAAGGCCCCTGTTTCACGCCAAGTCCCCAGAGAAACCATTTCTTGCACAGTAATAGGGAAACTACGATCCACATGATTCAGTTGAGGTAAATAAGCCACATCATTACGCTGTATATTATGCAGAATAATTTCACCATCTAATGGCGAAAGCTGCCCCATAATGCCTTTTAGTAAAGTTGTTTTACCAGCTCCATTCGGCCCGACCAAGGCCATCAAAGCCCCTCGGCCAACGTCAACGGATAGATGATGTACTGCCGGATGAGACTCATAGCCTAATGTGACATTATCAAAGCTAATGATTTTATCGAGCGGCATTTTATCGAGCGACAAGGAATACACCCACACAAACCAAGCCGCTCAAACTGGCAGCAATCAGTAAGCGTTGAAAAAGACCAATTTCAAGAAGTGTTCGGCGAGACATAAGTAAGCTTGCGTAAGGTAAAGTGAATAATTCTAGGTGTCTGTCCGAGAATAGAGATCCGGAGGCACGATGGTATGTGATCGCTATCAAAAAAGCAATTTGAGTCGTTGGGCGTTTTAGGGGGAGTTATCGATATTAATGGCAAACCAGAACACTATTTTTGTAAATATAGTTTATACAAATCAGCATTCTGGTCTATCGAGATATTCAGGTATTTAAGTGCCTTCTACCTCTACCTCCATTTCGACTTCTTCAAATAATAATTTGAACGTATCCCACACCTCTTCAAATGAGTGCTCAATATCATGGAGCGCATGCTCAGTACTTTCTTTTAAGCTTTGCTCTTTGTGTTGCAAAGTAGATTGATAGTCTTTTATCTTCTGGTATTTTTCTTGTGCGGTGGCACGAAACTCATCGGGTAAACCTTTAACCCTATTTTCCAAACGATCAATTTTGTAATCCCAGGCTTCTAAACGCTCTGCCAGCTTTTGGATTTTATCGTGATGTGAAGACATACTGCTGTACTCCGTATTGATTTAATCTAAACAAAGAATAGTTCACAGAAAAATAAAGTTCATTGATGTAGATCAACGGCCGATTTACTATTATATGAAGGTTTTATTATTAACTAGGCTAAATTCATAGGAGCGCTTAATGCCCTTATTCTACATTCACAATGCTGGCCAAGAGCCTGTCAAACCTCTAAGTAGAAAGTTTCGTGTGCGCGAGATCTCTCCTACAGACGAACTAGCTAAAACCCAGGCAATTCATCCAAAAGAAGAAACTGATTTTAGTGATGTGCTAGCCGACGCTAAGCAAGAAAAACACAGTGTTCAACAAGAGCACCCAAACCAGCAACAAGCTGCGCAAGCATATAGAAACACACAAACAGAAAATCAATTAAACCTAGGGCAAGTCAAAGACATCATGAGCAAGCCCGTACTCACCATAAAGAAAAGCCAAACCCTGGGCGAGGCTTGGAATATGATGCAAAAATATGAAATTCATCATTTAGCCATTGTTGATGCTGACGATGCGCTTTGCGGCATGCTATCAGAGAAAATCATTCTGCCTCATTTAATGCGTGCTGATACTGAAATACAGACTGAAAATATATCTCTGGCTGTTTTTTGCACTCAGCCACTTCTTGCAACCAGTCCTGAAACGCTTATTAAAGACTTGGTTCCCGCTCTATTAGAATATGGATTGGATGGCATCGCGGTCACCGAAAATGGTTTTTTATCCGGCATCGCCACCTACTCTGACATTTTGAAAGTCGTGCTCAAAATGCAGGCTTTTAGTGTGGATGCTTAAACAATAAAATACTTAAGCCCACCACGCCTACGGCGGTAATCGATAAACCTGAACTTAATACTTCATCTGCAAAAGGATGTGCAATCTGATATAAACCCGTGGAAAACCCATAACTCAAATCTAACACACCTAAAAACAATGCCGCTCCTGACGAAGCTGCCGCTAATATTCGGCCACGACCTCCACCTATATCAAACCAAAGCATCGTCGCGGAAATTAATAAGCCAATAGAAAGAATACTATCAGGCACAATGAAGCTTTTTTCCCAATCGTAATAGCCATCAAAATTCTTAATCAAAGGCCGAATGTCTTCAATTGAGAACAGTTCACCGTTAAAGAACTGCCACCAAAAATAAACGATTCCAAAAGCAGCACCGGCAAAAATCATCGCTAATAAACGTTGGTATTTCAATTGAAGAATACTCATAAAGGTGCGACCTGTTCTTGAATAAAAAAGCGTATTAAAACAGCTACAAGGCTATCTTGAATTTTTTTACTTTATCAATTTTTTTTAATTACTTGTAAACTTTTTACACTCTGCTGCGTTTTAGTCTTTGTATATACACAAATTATTCAAGAAACATATTCAAATGACATGCAGGAGCACAGCAATGAAACCTTTCTATACACATTCACTAAGCTATATCGGTTTAATTTTTGGCCTAAGTGGTAGCCTATTTTTAGGGGCTTGTAGTGATAGTAGTGACACGGCAGCAACAGATACTGAAAATGGTGAACTGCAATTGGCCATCACCGATGCAGAAGAAGATTTTCTTACTTATCAAATTGAGCTTGATGCAATTACCTTAAATCGACTTGATGGCTCCACTGTCAGCATACTGCCATTAAGTTCTGAGATTGATTTCGTACAATATCAGGAGTTATCAGAATTATTTGCTGTGCTTTCAGTGCCAAAAGGCACTTATTCAAGCATCACTTTAAGCCTGGACTACAGCGATGCTGATATTGTGATTCAGAATGAAGCTGGTGAGTCTTATCAAGCATCAGCCGTGAATGCCTTAGGTGAGGCTTTGGCAGAAGTTGAGGTTGAATTGAAGCTAAATGATAATGAGCTGATTCATATTTCATCCCGGAAAGCGGCACAGCTAACCTTGGATTTAGATTTAGCAGCCTCTAATACTATTGAGTCTTTTGAACCGGCAATTGTAACCGTCGAACCCTTTATGATCGGCACTACTGAACTCGATGCAGACCGCGAACATCGCGTGCGCGGCTTACTCAAGTCCGTCTCTGAAAGTGAACAAATTATCACGCTTAATATTCGACCTATGCGGTTAAAACAAGGTGAATTTGGCTCATTTACTTTTGACGTAAATAGCGATACCCGCTACGAAGTGAACGGCATCGAATTAACAGGTGAAGCGGGTTTAAGTGCGATAGCCGCATTATCAGCAGACGCCCCCGTCATTGCTTTCGGCCAAGCCGATAAAGCATCAGACCAGGCTTATCTCGCGACTCAAGTACATGCAGGCAGTAGTGTACCCTGGGCTGATTCGGATGTTTTAAAAGGTATTATTACCCAACGTGTTGGCAACACTCTCACCATAGAAGGCGCTGTGCTTGAGCTTGAAGGCCAGGCAGGCCATTTCAGTCAGATGATTGATATGCAGGTTTCTGAAAACAGCACCGTGACAGGGTATCGTTTAGGGGATGCGGATATCAGCAATTTATCCATTGGTCAAAGTGTACTCGCCTTGGGTGATTTTAATGCAGATAACAATACATTCGATGCAGAAGATAGCAATATCCGTATGAAACTTAACAAAATTACGGGTCAGGTCGAACAAACTAACCCGCTGCAAGTAGACCTAAGTTATATCAACAAGCGTCCGGTAGATGTATTTGATTTTAGCGGAACAGGAAGTTCTGAGGTCGAAAATGCGAACCCTGAAAGCTATGAAATAGCGACCAGTGATTTGGATCTAAGCACCTTAGAAGAAAATGAATGGGTACAAGTACGTGGCTACCCAAGTACTTTTGGTAGCGCACCGATGGACTTTGATGCACTTAGTATTATCAACCCTGATTTTTCATCTCATGCCGCAAAACTCCATGCACGCTGGAATAGTGACAGTAACCAAAACATTAGCATTGCCAATGATATACTGGTTTTAAATACTGAAACTATGCAAAGCAAACTACACTTACGAGGTATACCCAATTCAAGCGCTTTGGATTTGAGTGTTGAAACCGTAAAAGGTAGTGCTGAGCAAGGCCGATATGCAATGCTAACGCGTGGTGCTGGCATTGATATTTATCGTGAATTTTCTAGCTTTGTAAGTGCACTAAATACAGCGTTAAATAAAGGACTGGAAGTCGTACACTTAACAGCCAGCGGCCATTATTCAGGAGAACAGCATGACTTGAGCGCTGATGTCATTACCGTTCACTTAGTTGCTTCTGTACCGGAAGTTCCAGAAGTAGAAACGCTAACAGCTCAATAAAGGAAGATCCTGCGCGGTGCGAGAATTAGACATTTTTCTTAAAGATATCGAGAAGCGTGCTTTTCGTATCGCGCAACTGGCGACACATTGTGAAGCGGATTCACTGGATATTGTACAAGACAGTATGATCAAGTTAGTCACCAAGTACAGCCATCGGGAGCCTACTGAATGGAGGCCTTTATTTTTAAAAATTCTTGAAAATAAAATTCTCGACTGGCACCGAAAACAAACCGTCATGAACAAGTTATTCTTCTGGAAAAAGGGGGCTAAAAAAGACAATAAGGAAATTGATGATAAATTTGACGGCGAACCGGAAGCCATCGACTTGCAAGCATGCCCAGAGTCACTAGCTTTTACAGAGCAGCTAGGACAACATTTACTCAAATGTGTTGAGTCACTACCGCTTAAACAGCAACAATGTTTTGTACTGAGAAGCTGGGAAGGGCTCTCTATTAAAGAAACGGCACAAGTAATGAAAGTAAATGAGAACAGCGTCAAAACACATTATTCACGTGCACTTGAGAAACTTAGACAACAACACTTGAAGCTTGAACAATAGGTAAACCGGATGAAAGATGAAATAAACAGTGAACAAAAACTGGCTGAACAGACAGCTAAGGCCTTAGACAGTAGTCTTGAGCAATTGTCACCCAATATTTCTGCTCGTCTGGAAGCGGCAAGAAAAACGGCACTTGCCACTAAAGCAAAACCAGGGACCTTCCAAAATTGGAATTTTTCTCAACTTTTTAGACCCCAGGCATTAAGCGCGGGCTTGGCCTTAAGTGTTTGCTTACTCATAGTTTGGAACTTATCACCACATATCGATCAACAAACACCGACTTTTGCTTCAAGCCAAAACCTAAGTGAGTTTATACTGTTAAGCACCTTGGACGAAACGGAGCTAGACATCATTGAAGATATTGAATTTGCATACTGGCTGGCACAAAAACTCGAAACACCTGGAGGGCTTAATGCTTCCTCGCTGGATAAGCCTAGCAATGGTTAATCTTATGCTCGCCGCGCATGCTTATGCAGAGCCCAATATTGAAGAAGCTAAAGCAAACGACGCTCGGTACTTGAACCAAGCTGAATTTTTCATGTTTCTGGCGAATAGCATTGAATCAGAAGACGGTTTTACCACTGCTCTTGACTTGGAGAGCCTAGAATTAGATTCCAAACCTGTGCTTATTGAAAACGCCAAGATAGAAAAGACAATCAAAACATCACTCACCATCACTCAGGAGGTGCAACCATGAAATTTATACCAATGCGCTTAATGATAATGGTTTTATGTTTATTACCCACATCACTATGGGCTGATGACTGGCAAACGTTATCACCCGAAACCCAAAAATTATTACATGCTTTTGAAAGTAATTGGTCAGAATTCCCGCCAGCCAAGCAAGCCGCGCTCTCCCAAGGTGCGCAGCGCTGGTTAAGTATGGACAAAACAAAGCAGGAGCACGCACAGCAACGTTTTACACAATGGCAAAGGTTATCTCCTCAAAAACGCGCGCAGTTGAACCAGAAAATGCATCAATTTCGCCAGCTTTCACCCGAAAAGCGTCAAAAGTTGAAACGGAGTATGAAACGATTCAAACAGCTTCCTGCTTCCAAGAAAACCCAGCTACGCAAGAAATTCAAAAGCCTTACGCCAGCGCAAAAGTTAAAATTGAGGCGCAAGTTTAAAAAGAGATAGATACCTCACAATATCGCCTCTTGATTAAAGAGCACATAGGCTTCTTACACCAACATAATATTCAGCTATTTAAGCTAAAGAAAATCAAGCGGACTAGATGTTTTCCCTTTTGAAAAATTTGCGGTATGCGTATAGATCATCGTAGTTGACACATCGGTGTGACCTAACAAAAGCTGAAGTGTGCGAATATCCATACCTCGCTCGAGGTTATGTGTTGCAAAGCTATGACGAAAAGTATGGCAAGTTACGCGCTTGGCAATATTAACTTTTCTAGCGGTATTTCGAACTGTTTTTTGTAGCGTTGACTCATGTAGGTGATGTCGGCGAATTACCTTCGATTTAGGATCTACAGAAAGCTTTGTGCTTGTAAAAATATACTGCCATACCCACTGTTTGTCACTCTTACCATATTTTCTTACTAACTCAGCAGGCATATACACACTTCCGTATCCATTTTGTAAATCTATTTCATGCTGAGATTTAACATTAGAGATTTGCTGTTTCAAGTTACTCGCGATCTTCACTGGAAGTGGCACAATTCGTTCTTTGTTGCCTTTCGCGTTTCTTATAATGATCTGTTGATAGGCAAAATCTATATCCTAAATGCGTAATCTCACCGCCTCCATTAACCTTAAACCACCGCCATATAGCAAAGATACCAGTAAGAGTTGAACGCCGGTCAAATCATTAAGCATTGTCTTCACTTCGTCTGATGTCAGTATAACGGGTAATTTGTGTCGTTTTTTTGCTTTCACGAATGCACTTAAATCTCCCAGTTCAATCGCCAGTACCGATTTGAAGTAAAAAGAAATGGCATTTAAAGCCAGTGCCTGTGTTGCTGACGATACGCCTTTGTCAACCGCTAAATAAGAGAGGTATGTAACCACACTCTTATCATCAAGCGTTTCAGACTTGAGGTTTGCATTAAACTTAAGAAAACGGTTGACCCAATGGACATACGTTTTCTCAGTTCGAATGCTGAAGCCTTTTGCTCTAATGACATAAATCAGTTTTTCGATTTCGGGGCCGTTGTGAGTATTTCCTTTAGTGTCTAGGTCCGAGTTTAACTGTTTTCGGATCGGCATGTTGTTTCTGGCTAATGTCACATGATCACGCTCAAGCTCTTTGCAGGACATTTTCCAATATTCCCAGTCAATTTTATTACATAGAGGAGATCGGATACTTAAAAAAAGAAATTTAAGCGCATCAAAAGCCTGACGTTTCTGCCAAGGTTTCAAATGTGCATTTTCTAATATGCTTGAAAGGTATTGAGATAGTGTTTCTTGAGTATGGCTCTTCAGACGAATTTCCGTATAACACCTGATGAATTGTTCGCAATGTTGAATATACCAGCGATAAGTAGTGGGCTTAACTTCATACTCCTCTAATAGTGCTATGTACCTGTTCCAAAAACGTTTTTCACGCTCATCCGTAGCGTTCGACATACCTAAATCCTTATAGTAAAGTTACAATCCATTGTAAAATTCAAAAAAGGATTATACGGATTCCGTCTAATGATGTGAAATACGGACTCCGTCTAATAAAACTGTTATATGCAATGAAGGTTGTCGACGATGATATTCGATAAACATCTATTCATAGAGAAATTAACAAATAATACTCGGCAACTGCTTGAGAAGATTAGAACATGTCACAGCAATGAAGATGTAATTGCTTTTGCCTTATACAGCGATGATAGTGCTTGTACTATATGTTCATCTTTCAACACTTTAGAATATCTAAATCAATGTCAAACCGAAGATGATGATGACTGTTACATGTGGTGTACTGCAGAGTGGATATACGAAGATATTTACCCAGTTGAATTTTCCACATCAAACGAATATTTGCGCGGGTGTATCAAGAATGTCAAAGAGGGTCATTACGAGCAATTTAGCAATAGTATATTTGAGAGTTTTGTTTCGGTACTTGAGTCTTTAAAAGAAGAGATTAGGGCCCAGTTTGGTGCAAACTGTTTAGTTCTTTTCAATATTTCTGATACATCTCGTAGAAACTTACTTATTAAATCAAATAACAAACTAAACCCAAGCAATGTGGCTCTAAAATTTCAACATTGGGTTGAGAGTCAGAAATAAATGCATATAACAAAAAGCACCAACGGACTCCATAATCTGTCGCGGT
>Ga0105350_10001682_pt1 | contig 13731 bp, 9 predicted proteins | sample EN1Hudsemesocosm_FD_83506 | JGI IMG/M metagenome (GOLD analysis project Ga0105350, IMG submission 83506) | Methane-oxidizing microbial communities from mesocosms in the Hudson Canyon - EN1E Hudson Canyon | ecosystem: Environmental > Aquatic > Marine > Cold seeps | place: Hudson Canyon... | reverse complement strand
TTTAACAGGTAGCTCAATTAGTTCAGCATTTTTTTGCTTTAATGCAAACTGCCTAACCCATTCTGCTTTAATCACCTCATCATTGAGTGAGTAAAAGTGTATTTGCTTAATATCATCATTAAGCTTGCGGCTAAATGATGGGTCAAGCGACCCCGCCAATTCCGAATACCTATGAAATTCAGTCCACTGTTTAACCTGCAAGTTTCCCGCAATCGTAATCACAGCCTTAACATTAGGCATTCTCTCAGCCATTAGCATTACGAGAGCCCCTCCTCCACTATGACCAACTAATATTAACTGGCGATCTGCTAAGGGTTTATTAAGTGCTTCCACCATACTTGTTACAACTTCATTACTATACCGGCCATGGGTATACCAGTAGACAGAACAGCGCTCATCATCTAAATCAAAGTAACACGGCCTACCGAGGTAGACTGATGGCAAGCTTGATTCAACAAACCATTTTAATAACAAAGGGCTATCTGATGTTGGCTCATAAGAAACCTGATAACGGCTCTTCCATGGAGTGCCATCTCCTTCTACAAAAACCACAATAGCGCCAGTATCTCCAGTACTTATATTAAACGATAGCAGATGCTGGAAAACATCACCGGAAACCACACGGTAGTCTTGCCCTGCGTTTTTAAAAATATTGTACGCGGGTAAAGAACAACCACTGATCACAAACAAGCAGAGGACCATAACAATCGTTTTCAATAATTCAGCCCACATAAAGCGAGGCAGTATTATTGTGCTAGGCTTATCAAAACTAAGTTCTTGCTTCATTGTCTGCCATATGAGATAGATTAGTGAACAATTAAGGAAGAAATGTGGAATTCCACTATTTGTTACTCATTTTTAATGGGACCGCATTTACTTTAAAAGATTGGTTTTGTATAAATATAGTTATTCAAACAGCCAGTGCTCATGTTGGTGTTTTTCAACATTACTTGGCCAACAAAAACTCACACATTTAAAAGACAGCATAAATGGATTTACCAGATATTCAAAATTTACTCATCCCCATTGAGGGTGACAACCCATGCGGTCAAGACTTAAGGGAAACCTCAAACCCTGATTATCAAACGCTTAAAGATGCGCGAAGAACCATTGCAGGATTAGCTCGCGCCAGAAAATTTGATAGTGATGCTACAGGCGAAATAAACGCTCATTGGCAAACGATTTTTGACCTGGCTCCGAAAGTAATTAAAGACCAGGCTAAAGACATTGAGGTTGCTGCATGGTTTACAGAATCAGCACTTAGGCTACACGGTTTTAAGGGCCTGCGAGAAGCGCTGAGCCTTAGTAAAGGGTTGATTGAACAGTTCTGGGATAACCTTTACCCTTTGCCCGATGAAGACGGTATAGAAACACGCGTTTACCCGCTTTCAGGCCTAAACGGAGACGATGGCTCTGGCACGTTGATTCTACCTCTTAAAAACGTGGAATTAAGCGAAGACTACGACCAGCCATTTAGCTTTAATCTTTACTCTCGCTGCCTAGAAACAGAAAAGATTACAGATCCTGAAGCTCGCCAGCAAAGAAATAATGACATTGGCATGACCCTTCAGGCGATTAATGGTCAGGTCAATGCTTCTTCAAATCAGTTTTATCAATCGATGATTGAAGACCTTGAGGCTTGTCTTGATAACTTTAATCAAATGACAGCCCTTCTGGATGATAAATGTGGGTTGGCAGACTCACCGCCGAGCTCCGCCATTAAAAAAACACTTGAAAGCGTGCTGGAAGCGGTTAAGTCTTTAACAAAAAATAAACTTATACCTGATTCAGCACCTGAAGAGCCTGTAGCAGAGACTCAAAATAACACATCTCCATCGTCGGTCACCCAGAGTCATCAGGCTCCACTAGCGACTGGCCCCATTACCTCAAGAGCAGATGCATTAAACCACCTGCTTCTAGTTGCCAACTTTTTCCGCCAGACTGAACCACACTCACCACTATGCGGGGCGCTTGAAAGAGTTGTTAAGTGGGGTAATATGTCATTACAAGAACTTATGATCGAGTTAATACCCGATCCGACAGCCAGAGCCAATTACAGCGTGCTCACCGGTATCGACTTGGGAGAAGACGCTCTACCCATTGGTCAGCTTTCTCAATCAGCTAAAGCGGTAGAAACAAAACAAAACACAAAGCCTGCCCCAGAAGAAGATGTTCAGGAGCAAGTAACAGAGAACAAAGATTTCGGCCGAGAAGAGAATTTAAGCGGCTGGTAACTAATTTATTCAACAACCTGTTTTAGGTGTACAGAATATATAACGAGGGATACAAAATGTCTGATAGCTTACAAGATAAACTTTCAAGAGTACGGAAGCCACGCGTCCACATCACTTATGATGTTGAAACAAATGGAGCTCAAGAGAAAAAAGAATTGCCTTTTGTTGTTGGTGTAATGGGTGATTATTCTGGCGATAATACTGCGTCTAAAAAAGCACTAAAAGAACGTAAGTTTGTTCAGATCGATAGAGATAACTTCAATGACATTATGGGAAAAGTTGAACCAACAGCTGACCTTAAAGTAGATGACAAATTATCAGGTGAAGATGGCAAGCAGATGGGTGTTAATCTGCAATTTAACTCTATTGAAGATTTTGAGCCACAAAACGTTGTTAAGCAAGTAGAGCCATTAAAGCAGCTTCTTGAAGCACGAAATAAACTTCGTGACTTAATGAGTAAAGCGGATCGCTCAGATGAACTAGAAAGCGTACTAGAAGAAGTACTAAAAAATGCAGACTCTATTGCATCACTATCAAATGATCTAGGTCTAGAGGCCGATAAACCAGAAGGAGAAGAATAATGAGTGAAACAGAAGCGCAAGGCCAGGGAGCAGAAGCTCAAGAAGCCGAATCACTCAGTTTTCTGGATCAGGCTTTAACCGCGACCAAACAAACAGAGCCAGATACTGCCAAAGATTTACTTGCGAACCTTACTAAGCAAGCAATGGCTGGAACACTAACCTGGGATCGCAACCTTACGGTTACTATTGATCGTGCGGTAAGCAAAATTGACCAGTTAATCTCTACTCAATTAGCAGAGATTATGCACAGTGAAAAATTTCAGAAGCTTGAAGGCTCCTGGAGAGGGATGCACCACTTGGTCATGAACTCTGAAACGGGTTCATCACTAAAAATTCGCATGCTCAACATTAGTAAAAAAGAACTATTTAAAGATCTTGATAAAGCGGTTGAATTTGACCAAAGCCAAATATTCAAAAAAGTTTACGAAAGTGAGTATGGCATCGCGGGTGGCGAACCTTATGGTACTCTAATCGGTGACTATGAGTTCAGCAACCATCCAGATGACATCGACTTACTGAGCAATATGTCTGGCGTAGCCGCTGCAGGGTTCTGCCCATTCATTTCAGCTGCAGGCGCTGAAATGTTCGGTTTTGAAGACTTCACTGAGCTTTCAAATCCTCGTGATCTTGAAAAGATTTTCGAGTCTCAGGAATATATTAAAATGCGCAGCTTCCGTGAATCTGAAGACTCACGTTTCGTATCGCTGGTTATGCCTCGTGTACTTTCAAGACTTCCATACGGTGATGCATCCAAACCTGTTGAAGAATTCCGTTACGAAGAATTCCCTCTCGATGAGCAGGGAAAATCACTAGATGTTCCACATGATCAGTACGCATGGATGAATGCGGCCTATGCAATGGGAACTACACTTACAAATGCATTCTCACAGTATAGCTGGTGCACAGCTATTCGAGGTGTTGAAGGCGGCGGTAAAGTTGAAGGTCTTCCTTCTCACTTGTTCAAAAGTGATGATGGCGATATGGATCAGAAGTGTCCTGCAGAAATTGGGATCACTGAGCGTCGTGAAGCTGAACTTTCAAAAATGGGCTTTCTTCCTCTTTGTCACTTCAAGAATACTGACTACGCTGTATTCTTTGGTGCTCAAACCATGCAGAAGCCTAAGAAATATGATGACACAGGCGCTACAGCCAATGCAGAAATTTCTGCACGTCTTCCCTATATCATGGCTACATCACGCATCGCTCACTACCTGAAAGTAATGGCACGCGACAAGATTGGCTCTTTCATGGAAGCACAAGATGCCGAGCGTTGGTTAAACCGTTGGATAAACACTTATACCAACAGCAACCCTGATGCCAGTGCTGAAATGAAGTCGAAATTCCCGCTTGCCGAAGCACAAATTAAGGTTCAGGAAAATCCAGGAGCACCAGGTTGCTACAGCGCAGTAGCTCACCTTAAGCCTTGGTTGCAAATGGAAGAACTTACTGCTTCATTACGTATGGTGGCAGATATTCCAACGTCAGGCTAAAACTGACATGTTAAGGGGAGGTCTACCTCCTCTTAACGACCTCTTTTCAAAAGCACAAGCACCTTAAAATTAACAACTGGCATAACGATTCCATGCTCTCAGCAACGACCGAACAAATACTACAGGCGATGGAATCAGGAGAGGCTACCAACAGCAGCTCAGCCGAATCATTCCGGCACCTATTTGTCGATATTCTTAAAAGCATTGAAGATGCAGGATTCCAAAAGCCTGAGTCCACAGATGATTTTTGGCTGTGGGTCAATAAAACAATTGCTGAAATCGATAATAAAATTATCGGCCAACTCAATGCAATAATTCATCACCCAAAAGTTATTCAGCTAGAAAGTAGCTGGCGTAGCTTGTTTGATCTGGTTAATTTCTCACTGGGTAGAAAGAATATCAAGATACGAGTCCTTGATATTAATTGGTCTGAGATCAGTAAAGATGTCAATCGCGCTGTCGAGTTTGACCAAAGCCAATTATTTCAGAAGGTATATAGTGATGAGTTCGATATCCCAGGCGGTGAACCCTATGGCACTCTGATTGCCGACTTCAGTGTATCCCATAAGCCATCACCAAATCATCGCTATGATGATGTACCCACCGTAGAAAGGTTGGCAGAAATTGCGGCCGCAGCATTCTCACCCTTGTTGATTAACGCTGCACCACAACTATTTGGGTTAGATGATTTTGACCTGTTAACCCAACCTATAAATTTTCATGATATTTTCCAAGAATCTGAATACCAGGCCTGGAACCGCTTACGAACACATTCCGATACCCGGTTTCTTGGTATCACTCTCCCAAGAGTTTTACTGAGAGCACCTTATTCAATCAAAATCGATGCTATCGGTGGTATCAGGTATACGGAGTCCAGCGCTCATGAATCCAAGAAAAATTATGTCTGGGGCAAAGCCAATTTTGCACTTGCCAAGGTACTGATTAGAGAGTTCTCAGAGGTTGGCTGGTTCTCTCATATTAGAGGTGTTCCAAGAGATAAATTAGCCGGGGGCGTTGTTCCCGCCTTAATGGTTGATTATTTTTCAACAGACAAACAACCTGTTGCCGATAAGCCTATTGCAGATATCATTATCTCTGACAATAAAGAGCGAGAACTAAGTGAGCTAGGCTTCATCCCGTTCTGTCAATGTTACGACCTGGCCATGGGCGCTTTTCATACCACACCGTCACTGCATAAACCTAAAGTCTATGATGACCAGCAAATAACTATTAATGAAAAAGTCGCCTCCTCCTTACAGCATGTGCTGTGTGGGTCACGATTTGCACATTACATAAAGGTCATGGCTCGTGACAAAATAGGCTCTTATGTGCGCGCCGATGAGTGCACATCACTAATACAAAACTGGCTTAATGAATATACCGTTGCTCAAGAAGATGCAGAATGGCAAATGCAAGCTAAATACCCTCTTAGAAATGCCCAGGTTGATGTAAAAGAGAGCCCTGATAAACCAGGAGCATACTGGGTAAGTATTGACCTGCAGCCCCACTATCAGGCAGACAACCTTGTATCTGAGTTACACCTCACTACTGAACTGACGCCACCCCGGCTAACATAACAAGGCGTTTAGAGGATACGATACAATGAGCAAGCCAAAGAAAGGGCAGTTATTAAGGGCGTCAATATTAGATAGATTAATAGATGAACGCCCAGACCAGGCAAAAGAACCAGAGAAACAAAGACACCAGCTTATGAATGACATTAGAGATGGCGTACGCAGAGATTTAGAGATCCTTCTGAATACGCGTTTTCGAGGAATATCACCACCCGAAAGCTGTCACCAGCTTGAAGAGTCTCTACTTAACTATGGATTGCCTGACCTAAATACCTTTAATTTTGTAAGTGGCAGCAGTCGAGAACAGTTTTGTAAAATTGTTGAAGAGCACATTAAAAAATTTGAACCTCGATTCAAGTCTGTCCATGTATCTATTCCGGACGACAAAAAAATAATGGGCGACAGTTTAAACTTTCGAATAGAAGCAATAATGTATGCAGACCCAGCACCGGAAGAGATCATATTTGACTCATCCCTTGAACCCATCACCAATATTGTACAAATTGGGGAGGTGCATTAATGTCTGATGAACTTTTATCTTTTTATGAAAAAGAACTCGCCTTTTTGCGACAATCAGGTGCTGAATTCGCAAAGGCACACCCCAAAATAGCAGGCCGCTTACGCATTAGTGATGATGTCGTTGAAGACCCTCATGTATCAAGGTTGCTAGAGGGTGTTGCATACATGAATGCCCGCATCCAGAAAAAACTTGATGATGATTTTCCGGGTTATTCCGATGCATTATTATCGAACCTATATCCACACTATTTGCGCCCTATTCCATCAATGTCAATTGTTCAATTTCAACCAGAGCAAGACCTTGATGCGGCAATGAAAATACCTAAAGCCTCATTGATTGAGAGTGACTCTTTTCATGGGAAAACTTGTCAGTTTCAAACTGCATATGATTCTGAGCTGGTACCAGTAAAAGTTACTAAAGCACGCCTGCAAGAACGTCCATTTGTAACGCCTGGAGCCAAGGAGGTTTATGGCGCTGAAGGCGTTATTCATATTCAGCTTGAAACACATACACCTGAGATCAATTTCAGTGATCTGCAGTGCGAGAAACTTCGCTTTCATTTGAAAGGTCAGTCACAACACATTTATCCACTCTATGAGTTAATACTAAATCAGGCAGAGCAGATTGTTGTAGCAACAGAAGATAATAGCTTCAAGTTGGTTAAGCCCTCACACCTACAGCCCGTGGGGTTTGCCGAAGATGAAGGTTTGCTACCCTATCCTCCTCAGTCTTTTATCGGCTACAGATTATTAACAGAATTTATGACGTTCCCTGAAAAATTTCTGTTTTTCGATCTATGCAATATAAAGAAATGGCTTCCCCAAGATACAAATAAAGTCGACCTCTATATTTATACCAAAAACGGCCATCAAGAATTAGAGAGACACCTGACTGAAGAGTATTTTGCTCTCAACTGTACACCCATAATAAATCTTTTCCCTCATCGGGCAGAACCCATTTCTCTGGAACATGAGCATTATAACTACCAAATCATTCCAGATGCCCGCTACCCGGAACACTACGAGGTGTATTCAATTGACAAGGTAGCAGGGCTAAGCGGTGACGGAAAAAAGACCGAATACAAACCATTTTATGGACTTAATCACAGTGACATTCAGCGACATGAGCAACGTTTCTGGCACAGTGAACGTCGAATAACTAATGATGGTGAGATGGGAAATGAACTAGGTTCAGAAATAGATATTTCTCTAGTTGACCTTAACTTCAACCCTGTTGAAGCTGAAGATGAAACCATTGCTATCAATACTCTTTGCTTTAATCGAAATACCCCTGAAAAACTGCCATTTGGTGGAGGTCAGCCACACTTTAAGTTTGTTGATCTTGGGATCATGCTAAAGGGTATTGATACCCTAACAAGAGTAACCGGTACAATAAGACCCCCTCAAGGAAACGGTGCACGCTGGCGGCTTATTTCACATCTATCCCTCAATCATTTATCTCTCGAAGGAGAAAATGCAGCGAGTCGGTTAAAAGAAATTCTCTCTCTTTATGATTTCACCGATACCGCCGCAAGCCGAGCCTTAATTAACTCAATACAGGATATTCAAACCCGCTCAATAACGGCCCCTATTACATTACATGGTCGAACGGCCATATGCCGAGGCACAGAAATAGAAGTTTTGTTCGATGAATCACTCCTTTCAGGAAGTAGTGTTTATCTTTTTTCATCGGTATTACAACAATTTTTCTCAATGTACTGTTCCATAAATTCATTCACGCGCTTAATCGTTCGATTAAAGGGCAGAGCTGAGGCATATAAAATATGGCCCCCCAGAATCGGCGAAAAAGCACTTATTTAGTTAAAAAAATCGAATCTGAACCATGGCGATTCGATTTTTTTCAACTAGTCAGGCTTCTTGAGCGGCAAGCGCATCAATCTGATGAACATGCCAAACATAGTGTTGGTGAATTTGCGCCAGCAACCAGTGAGCCTGTTCAGTTTAAGTCTAACCCTCATTTAAATTTCGAACCTGCACCTATCAATGCAGTAAGAAAAAAAGAAGGGCGACAAAATAGAGATGCCAATGACCAGTCAAGCGAGCAGTGGGAACTGGACGTTAACTTTTTAGGTTTAAACGGAAGCGCCGGTGTTCTGCCCTTTCATTACTCTGAACTGATCATACAAAGGTTGCGTGCAAAAGATCATGGGTTAAAAGACTTTCTTGATATTTTTAACCATCGAACTATCTCCCTATTTTATCGCTCATGGCAAAAACACCGTCCATGGCTGAAACACCCCGGAAAAAACGATCCAGTTTCAAAATATCACGTTAACTGGCACCAGGAGATACTAAAAGGCCTCACTGGTTTATCGAATGAACAAAATGCATCATTTAATAAACCTCAAGGTGCATGGCTTAACTATGCAGGGTTTGGCGCTGCACGCACTTGTAATCCATCAATGCTAAAACAAGCCATTCATCACCATTTTGGTCTATCTGTTCGTATTAATCAGTTTAAAGGGCAGTGGGAGCCGATGCCACAAGATGTAAGAACCAGACTTTCAGACCGTAAAAGTAATGGAATGAATAATGCGTTAGGTGCAAACGCCTTATTGGGCAAACGATGCTGGAATGCACAGAATAGGTTTGAAATTGAGATTGTTGATATTGAGTATGACCAGTTCATGAAATTCTCACCCGGTTCTCATAACCTTAATGCCCTATATGAATTAATTAAATTTAAAGTAGGTGCAGAACTGGATTTTGACCTAACGTTAAGAGTACAAGAGAGTAAATTAAAAACCGCCAGCTTTAATGCAGGCAGCAAACCACAGCTTGGATGGAATTCTCGGCTTCATAACCAAAAGCAGTCTGATAACATCATTAAAATCAGTGTTTCGAAACATGGAATGCATCGATTGGCGACAGAACAGAAACAAACAGGATAACGAAAATGTTCAATGTTAATTTAAAAGCACTAGTTGAAAGAATGAACCCAACGCTCAAGGAGTCTCTGGATAATGCAGCCGGGTTATGCCTTAGCAAAGGGCACTACAATATTGAAATTGAACATTGGCTTCAGAAAATACTGGAAAGATCAGATACTGATGCCGAAAAAGTCATTAGTCACTTTGGTGGTAATGTTGGAAAAGTATTATCAGAACTAACGACAGCACTAGGTAAATTAAAATCTGGAAATACCAGAACCCCATCACTTTCACAAACCCTGCAAGAAGCTACCAAGTATGCATGGATGATTGCTTCTGTTGATATGGGTCATGCAAGTATTAGCTCTGGTCACTTACTCGCAGCAATACTCAATGATGAAACATTACGTCGGCAAATCGTAGAGTCTTCACCCAGTTTAAATCAAGTCCCGGCAACAGATGTTCGCGCAACAGTACAAGCCACATTCGGTACCACAACAGAATCCCGACATGAATCACGCTCCCCAATGGTTGAGGGTGAAGTAGCTCAACCAGGCGCTGCTGCCGGTTCAGCACTAACCAAATTTACAGTCAACCTGACTGAAAGAGCTCGAAATAATGAGATAGACCCTGTATTAGGCCGTGATGCGGAAATCAGGCAGTGTATAGATATACTTACGCGTCGTCGCCAAAACAACCCTATATTCACTGGTGAAGCCGGTGTCGGTAAAACGGCCGTTGTAGAAGGATTAGCACTGCGCATTGCAAATAATGATGTGCCAACGCCATTAAAGGACATCACCATCCTTTCTCTGGATCTGGGTTTACTGCAAGCAGGAGCCAGTGTTAAAGGGGAGTTTGAAAACAGGCTTAAGTCGGTTATTGAAGAGGTCAAAGCCTCACCTGCTCCTATTATTATGTTTATTGATGAAGCCCACACGCTTATTGGTGCCGGAGGAAAAGAGGGCCAAGGTGATGCGGCGAACCTCCTTAAGCCTGCACTGGCAAGAGGCGAATTACGAACTATCGCAGCAACCACATGGGCAGAGTATAAAAAATACTTTGAACGCGACCCAGCCTTAACGCGACGCTTTCAGGTTGTAAAAGTAGACGAACCTACCGAGCCTGTCGCCATAGACATGATGAGAGGCATCTCAAAATCACTTCAGAAGCACCATAAAGTTCGCATATCTGATGATGCTATTATCCAGGCGGTAAAACTCTCTGCACGCTATATACCCGGCAGACAACTCCCGGATAAATCAGTGAGCCTGCTCGATACAGCTGCCGCACGAGTATCTCTTAGCCAAAGTGCCACCCCATCTGTGATTGAAGATACAAAACGTCGAATCAATCAGCTTGATACGAACCTGGCAATGTTAAATCAGGAGAATGCTTCAACAAACAACTGCAACGAGCAAATAGAAGAAGCAGAAACAGAAAGAGCTTCTGCAATAAAAGAGCTGGAAGCCCAAGAGCAGCAACTTGAACAAGAAAAATCAATCATCAAACAAATTCGCACCATTAGAGATGAAATAGAAGCAGACTATTTCTCCAAAATAAGCCCAAAAGCTGAAGAACAAGAAGGCAGTGAAGGTGAAGGTGAAGGTGAAGGTGAAAAGAATAATACTAGCTTATCCTCTGAACAAGTGTCTGAGCTGCAGGAAAAACTAAAGGCTTTAGATACTGAGTTAGCAGATATACAGAAAGATGAACCATTAATGCAAGCTCATGTTGACGGGCAGGCTGTAGCAGACGTAGTGGCTAACTGGACAGGTATCCCCGTCGGCAAAATGGTTGGGGATGAAATTAATGCCATCCTGGAATTAAAAGACCAGCTAGAAGACCGAGTTATAGGGCAGTCTCACGCATTAGAAGCCATCGCTCAATCTATTCGTACATCTAGAGCGGGTTTAACAGACCCCAGAAAGCCAATTGGGGTCTTCATGATGGTTGGCTCAAGTGGTGTTGGTAAAACTGAAACGGCATTAGCTCTGGCCGATACACTCTTCGGCGGTGAACAAAATATAACCGTCATTAATATGTCCGAATTTAAAGAAGAGCACAAGGTGTCAATGTTACTGGGTTCACCTCCAGGGTATGTTGGTTACGGTGAAGGCGGCGTACTGACAGAAGCCGCTCGACGAAAGCCTTACTCTGTAATCTTGCTTGATGAGATGGAAAAAGCACACCCTGGCGTGCAGGATGTGTTTTACAACCTCTTCGATAAAGGCACGATCAAGGATGGAGAAGGAAGAGATATCGATTTCAAAAACACTGTAATTATCATGACATCAAATGCAGGAGGGGAAGCGATTCAAGCTATCTGCTCTCAGCAGGATGAAAAACCAGACCCAGATGTTCTACTGGACAGCATGCGGCCTGAACTTTTGAGGTCATTTAAACCCGCATTCCTTGGGCGAACAAACGTAATCACCTACTACCCTCTGGACGATGAGAACCTCATGAAGATTTCTAAAATCAACATGAACAAAATTGGAAAAAGAGTGCAGGAGCATTACAACGCCAACTTCAGTTTTGATGAAGATGTATTACTACATATTGTCGCCAGGTGTCAGGAGGTAGATACTGGAGCCCGAAATATTGAAGCAATATTGAATAAAACCCTATTACCTGAACTGGCAACAGTCTGCTTAAGCCATATGGCTGAAGGGGACTTAATCAGTAATATTCATATTGGTGTGAATGAACAGGATATGTTTAGCTATAACATTAGCTAAACATATCAAGTGAGCGCCTTATGGCGTTCACTGAACTTAGTAACATCGCATTTCAGATAAAGAATTATAGACGGAAATAGTGAACCTTTATGGCTCGAAAACCCCGCTTTAACATTAAAGACCATCCACAATATATTATGCAGCGAGGTCATAACCGTCTCCCCTGTTTTTTTGATAAGGAGGACTACGGCTACTTTCTTGATTGTCTGGAAAAATCCGCACGTCAATATCAATGCGAAGTGCATGCTTACACACTATTAGAAACTGAAATACATATTCTAGCCACACCCAAAATTCAGGGTGGAGTATCACAGATGATGCAGTCATTGGGTAGACGCTATGTGCAGTACGTAAACCATCGTTATCATCGAAGTGGCACACTATGGGAGGGCAGATATAAATCTACATTGGTAGATGCCGCTGGCTACCTAATTACCTGCTACCGATATATTGAATCTCTGGCTGTTGAAAGAGGCTTGGCCGATGCAGTAGAAAAATATCCGTGGTCAAGCTATATGAACCATGCACAAGGCAAAGAAAGCTCCCTATTAACCGAACATTCAATGTTTGGAGAACTGGGCGAAGATGAAAAAAAGTCACGTCAGCAGTATCGGGAGCTATTTCGTTATGAAATTGACCCCGGCACAAAAAAACACATCATTGAAACCTTAAATCTTGAGCTGGTTCTTGGTGGAGATCTATTTAAGAGTCGTATTCAGAACCTTGTTGACCGCCCAGTCAGACCGTTAAAACGAGGAAGGCCTCCCAAGAGTAAAGAGTGGGAAGCTTAATTAATATGTTTGGTTCAAATAAGGACACCGCCACATCAAAAGAAAATACTTCCATAGATAACGACCTTACTGTTGCCTATGTAGCTGAAGGTATAAAAAAAGTGCTCACCGCGACAGAAGTTGAAGCACAAGAGAAACCTGCTGCACTTTTGGCCATAGGTGGAGCTTTGAACGGTGCATTATTCAATCTAGAAGGTAGTGATATTACAGCAGGTAGAAGTCAAAAAAATACAATTCGTTTGGAGTTTATTGGTGTTTCCAGGTTTCATTTTAAACTCTACCAGACCAACAATAATTGGTTTATTCAAGATACAAACTCAAAGAACGGTACTTTTGTAAATAATAAGGCAATCACAGCTCCCACACAGCTTATTAAGGGCGATATGATTAAAGTACTTAATATAGCCTTCAAGTATTTACCTCAGGGCGATAGCGAGCGACTTGCTTACGACAAACTAAACCTGGTCGCAAATACAGACGGTCATACCGGTTGCTTTAATAAATGTTATTTCAATGACCAGCTCGAAGAAGAAGTAACCGCCGCTCGAATCACCAGACAAGATCTATCTTTAATTATTTTTGACCTAGACCACTTCAAAACTATAAATGATAAATTTGGCCATGATGCTGGCGACTATATCTTAAAAGAAATTGCAGATATTGTTCGAATTGGAGGTATTAGAGAGCAAGACGTTTTTGCCCGCTATGGCGGAGAAGAGTTTGTTATTATTCTGCCTCAAACCAATATGTCTCATGCTCAGGAAATAGCAGAAAGGATACGATGCTTAATAAAAGATAATACATTCATCTACGATAACGAAGAACTAACAGTAACCGCGTCATTAGGCATAGCCTGTTATCGCAGAGATATATTGTCTGGTGCAGACCTTTTCAAAAGAGCAGATGAAGC
>Ga0105350_10001681_pt1 | contig 13732 bp, 13 predicted proteins | sample EN1Hudsemesocosm_FD_83506 | JGI IMG/M metagenome (GOLD analysis project Ga0105350, IMG submission 83506) | Methane-oxidizing microbial communities from mesocosms in the Hudson Canyon - EN1E Hudson Canyon | ecosystem: Environmental > Aquatic > Marine > Cold seeps | place: Hudson Canyon... | reverse complement strand
GAAGAACGTGAATGGGTGACATCTAATGTTGAGCGTCGATTGCCATTTTTAAACTTTGCAAATACACATTTTATTTCAGCATTGCATGGCAGTGGTGTTGGTTTGCTATTTAAATCAGTTAAACAAGCCTATCAATCAGCCATGTCCCAAATACCGACACCAAGGTTAACGAGAGTATTGGAAGATGCCGTTTCAGATCATCAGCCACCACTGGTTCATGGCCGTAGAATTAAGTTCCGCTATGCGCATTTAGGGGGTAAAAACCCACCTAGAATTATCATACATGGTAATCAAACAGACTCGACCCCCAATAGTTATAAACGTTATTTGGAAAACACATTCCGTGATGTTTTAAATCTGCACGGTACGCCAATTGTGATCGAATTCAAGAAGGGTGATAATCCGTTTAAGGAAAGAAAAAAACGAACTGAAGGTCAAGGTACAAAACACGTAAAAGACGCTAAACACAGAAAATAGACTATAAAATACCCTCATCATCTCCCATCAGATTATCGAGACTAAGTAAGTGCCCCCTTATTTTTTCTCGATCGGATAATTTTTCGCGAGCAGCAAGAGGTAGATCTGTGAACCGTATAACCTTATGATCTATAAGTGCATTAATGAGATCTTCAAGCACACGTACCAAGGCTACGTCAGATGAAGATAGGGCTGTTTTAACTTCTTCACTATTATCGGATTGTTTTAGATAATCAATGAATTCAGGATTATCTATTGATAGATGCTCTTGGTGTAGCTCATTAGCTTTTTCTGAAATTGAATCAATGCCGCCAAGCGTATTTCGGTGTACATATACCATTTTCATAACCTATTATGTTCGCAGTTGAGGGTAAGTATATTACTAAATAGATTAAATGATGAAGTTATTCTATCCATTTAGAACCAATAAAAAATTGTGGGACATGGAAGCAATGTGTATTGAGACCTAACATTCACACATAATGATGCTATTATCTGCTTCTGGATCTTAGTTGCTCGTGATAAATAAAATTTTGTGAACTGGTTCACATTTTGTAAGATGTAGATATTAATTGCTGAACATTAAGGGTGACCCTGTAAGTATGGCCAAAGATATAACATCATTAGATGCTGACAATGAGCAATGGGGTGCCGAAAATAGTCAATATACACTTGACGACCCTTTGCTGAGTTGCTTGACCATTCTGAGTAAACTTTTGCATAAACCACATAGTGCAGAATCATTAACTGCTGGGCTACCGTTAGTTGATAATAAGCTTACACCCAAATTATTTTCACGTGCAGCTGAGAGAGCGGGCTTATCTTCAAAGATTGTAAAGCGTCCTCTCCGTAAGATATCAAACCTCGTCTTACCAGCAGTATTGATACTGAACAATAGTAATGCTTGTCTTGTTCTAGAATTAAAAAAAGATACCGCTACCGTGATTTTTCCTGAGTCAGGTGAGGGTGAGTCAGAAATTTCATTAGAAATGTTGCAAGAGCAATATGCAGGCTTTGCTATTTTCATAAAAGCCGTTCATCAATTCGATAACCGTACTGAAAGTACAACAATCCCTCGTACAAAGAACTGGTTTTGGGGAACAATCCTACGATTTTGGCCAATATATAGTGAAGTTTTTATCGCCTCGATACTGGTCAATTCTTTTGCTTTAGCATCGCCTTTATTCATCATGAATGTATACGATAGGGTGGTACCAAACCATGCTATAGAAACACTCTGGGTGCTAGCTATTGGTGTGGCAACTGTGTTTGTGTTTGATTTGTTACTGCGATCATTGCGTGGTTATTTTATTGATATGGCAGGTAAAAAGGCCGATGTAATCTTATCAGCAACGATTTTTGAGAAAGTACTGGGAATTAAAATGGCATCCCGTTCTAATTCTGTTGGCTCATTTGCAAACAGTATGCAAGAATTTGAATCATTTCGAGAATTTTTTACTTCAACTACATTGACAACATTGATCGATTTGCCTTTTTCTTTCTTGTTTATTTTTGTTATTTGGACCATCGCTGGCGAGTTAGCCTATGTGCCATTAGCGGTTATACCGATAGCCATTATTGTCAGCCTGATCATTCAAGTTCCACTAGGACGAACAATCCAGAACCTATTCCGTCATTCGGGACAAAGAAGTGCCACTTTAATCGAAACATTAACCGGTTTAGAAACGATCAAAAGTATTGGTGCGGAGTCACTTATTCAACGGAAATGGGAACAAACGATCGGTTTTATTTCCAAATTCAGTCAGCGCTCACGACTATTGTCATCTTCGGCGGTTAACTTTACTGCATTTTTGCAACAAATGGCCTCCGTTTCTGTTGTTGTTTTCGGTGTTTATAAAATAACCGAAGGTGATATTACTATGGGTGCTTTGATTGCCAGTACTATTCTTACTGGACGAGCATTGGCTCCCTTAGGTCAGGTTGCCGGAATACTAACGCGTTATCACCAATCAAAAGCGGCTTTAAGCTCACTGAATCATTTAATGAGCTTACCTGTGGAACGTCCCTCTGGACGAGAGTTCTTACATCGTCCTGACTTCAAAGGTGGCATCACATTTCAGAATGTTTCTTTTCGCTATCCAGAGCAAGCTGTTGATGCATTATCTGAAATCTCATTTTCGATTAAGTCTGGCGAGAAAGTGGCATTTATAGGGCGAATTGGCTCAGGAAAAAGTACAATTGAGAAGCTGATCTTAGGTCTATACGAGCCTTCTGACGGTGCTATTTTGTTAGATGATACGGATATTCGTCAGATTGATCCTGTCGATTTACGCCGACATATTGGCTATGCACCACAAGATGTTGTTCTTTTCTACGGCAGCATCCGAGACAATATATCAATGGGAGCTCCTTTTGCCGATGATACCGCGATTCTTAAAGCGGCAGAAATAGCGAATGTGACTGAATTTGTTAATCGTCATCCTGCTGGGTTTGATTTGCCTGTTGGTGAGCGTGGTGAAGGTCTGTCTGGTGGACAACGTCAAAGTGTTGCTGTTGCCAGAGCTCTGTTATTAGACCCCCCTGTTCTTGTATTAGACGAACCCACAAATGCCATGGATAATAGTACTGAAGATCAGTTCAAATCCAAGCTGACTACGGAGCTTGCTGATAAAACATTACTCTTAGTGACACATAAAGCATCTCTGCTGAGCTTAGTTGATCGGATCATTGTTATGGATCAAGGTCTTTTAGTGGCTGATGGACCGCGCGACCAGATATTAACCGCCCTTAAAAAAGGTCATATCAAAGTGTCAAAAGGATAAATCTGATAATGGGATGGATAAAACACACTCACCCTGATGATGCTGAATTCATGTCTGAAGTGAGTGCTGCAACATTAGAATCATCAAATAGGACGGGTCATTCATTACTTCTTCTGACACTCGCTTTTTTCCTTGCTGCGGCATGGTGGGCTTATGAGACGTCATTAGATGAAGTAACTCGCGGTGATGGAAAAGTGGTTCCTTCGAGTAAAATTCAAGTCATTCAAAACCTCGAAGGCGGTATTTTATCTGAAGTACTCGTATCTGAAGGGCAGATTGTAGAACAGGGGCAGGTATTACTAAAGATTGATGACACTCGTTTTTTATCTTCATTTAGAGAAATTGAGCTTAAATATTATGAGTTATTGGCGCGTAGTACTAGGCTCAAGGCTGAGAGTCAAAGTATTAAATTTGTTATTCCACCTGAAGTAACTGAAGCTGATCCCATGTTGGCTGAAAATGAAATGTCATTATATAAAACACGTCAGTTAGAACTTGATTCAGCTATTCGGGTTTTAAAACAACAAGAAGTACAACGTCGACAAGAACTTATCGAAAGACGTGCTAGACAATCTCAGTTACAACAAAGTTATGAGTTGAGTGATCAAGAACTCAAAATGTCAGAACCATTGGTCCAGGCAGGCGTTTTATCTGAAGTCGAACTTTTACGTTTGAAGCGTGCGGCCATTGATTTATATGGAGACATGGAAGCTAATCGTTTGGCAATTCCAAGAATTAGGGCTGCAATTAGTGAAGCACAGCAGAAGATAGAGGAGCAGAATATTCAGTTTAGAACTGAGGCTGCGAATCAATTTTCAGAAGTTAATGCAGAGCTAGCACGGACAAAAGAAATGGTATTTTCCTTAGAGGACCGTGTCACACGGACCCAAGTTCGTTCTCCTGTGAAAGGAACAATTAAACAATTAAAAATTAATACTGTTGGCGGTATTATTCAACCTGGTATGGACTTGCTTGAAATTGTGCCAATCGAAGATAATTTATTGATTGAAGCTAAGATAAGACCAGCGGATATTGCATTTTTAAGGCCTGGCCAAGAAGCTATGATTAAGCTTACTGCCTATGACTTTTCTATTTATGGTGGTCTGCCAGCAAAGCTTGAACGAATTAGTGCCGATACGATTACTGACGAAAAAGAGGAAAGTTTTTATTTGATTTATTTGCGAACAGATAAGAATTATATTGATAGTAGTAAAGGGATGTTAGATATTATTCCAGGCATGACTACAAGTGTAGATATATTAACAGGAAAGAAAACAGTGTTAGATTACTTGCTAAAACCAATTCTTAAAGCTAAAAATGAGGCATTAAGGGAGCGATGAGTTTGATACCCAATATTCAAGTTATTATTCCTGAAGAAAATCTACTTTCATCTGTTCAGTCACAGTTATCGGATAAATATAGTATTCATACGAATGCGGACTTGTCAGAATATTTATCTGGATCTGATACTGAAAAATCAGCACTAGTTTTATGCCACATAAGTGTTTTGGAGAATGAACAGGCTGTAGTTATCTCAAAGATCAAAGCCGCTAGCCCAGATGCTAGAGTTTTAGTTCTTGGCCCATCTACAGCGAGTCATGAACAAGTATTATTACTGAAACATGGCGCGCGAGGGTATTTTGACTGTTCTTCAAATGTAACCAAATTAAATGAAGCTGTGCAATGTATATTACATGGGGAAGTTTGGATTGAACGTCATGTAATCTCAGGTTTAATTGATGAACTTACACATGTTCCTGAAATCAGTGAAGAACAAAAACAAGCGGTCGCAACATTATCACCCAAAGAGTTAGAAGTTGCTAACTTAGTGAGTCATGGTGCGACCAATAAAATGATTGCAAAGAATATGGCGATTACAGAGCGTACAGTGAAAGCTCATTTAACAGCTATTTTTCATAAAATGGCTCTTACTGACCGATTATCTTTAGCTATATTTTTTAGAGATTTACGTGAATGATCTAATCAAACAGATGATTAAATGATGGTAAAAGTTTATTTTGATATTTAATTTGTGGTAAAGTGAGATATACATCACTTAACTTCAAGGACTTAGAGGATTAAGAAGTGATCTTTGAACTTAGGATTAGGAATAATTTGAGATGAAATTAAAAAATACAATCAGTGTGATTTCTTTATGCATTATGACGACTACATTTGCATCAGCAGAGACGCTGCAAGAAGTAGTCGATGTGACTATAAAAACAAATCCAGATGTATTAGCTGCAAGTAATGAACGAGATGCGGTATCTAAAGAAATTATTCAGGCTAGAGCAGGATATTTACCAACAGTAGATTTAGCAGTAGGCACGGGTTATGAATCTACAGATAGCCCGAGCACTCGAACTCCTACATCACATAAAAATGTCCATCTGAACCGTGATGAAGCTAGCTTAAATTTACGTCAAATGCTGTTTGATGGCATGCAAACAAAAAATGAAGTACTTCGTCATACGGCGCGAACAAATTCACGTGCCTATGGTGTGTTTGGTGCCTCTGAAAATACAGGTTTAGAAGCTGTTGATGCTTATCTAAACGTGTTGCGTAGACAGAAATTAGTTGAACTAACATCAACTAACCTTGAAGCGCATGAACGCACACATGATCAAATTAAGCTGCGTAGTGAGCGTGGTGTTGGACGGAAAGCTGATATGGATCAAAGTCAAGGTCGTGTAGCACTTGCTAGAGCCAATCAAATAGCTGAACAGAGTAATCTTCGTGATGCCGAAACTAGTTTCTTACGTGTGGTAGGTATCACAGCTGCGAACTTATCAGATCCTGATTCTCCAGCAAATTTATTGCCAGCCACACTTGATGAAGCGATTAGTTTAGGAATTGAAAACCATCCAACTCTGAAATCAGCTAATGCTGATATTGATTCTGCAAATTCTCAACACGATACTGCATTAGCCGTTTTCTACCCACGAGTAGATTTTGAGTTAGGAACAACAGCAAATAGCGACCTCGATGGTGTGGAGGGTCATAATAATGACGTCACAGCAATGTTTCGATTACGTTACAATTTATTAAATGGTGGTAAGGACAAAGCGCGTCGTGAAGAAACTGCCCATTTAATTAATCAAGCAACTGAAATTAGAAACAATACTTATCGTCAAGTTGAGCAAAGTGTACGTTTATCATGGAATGCTCTGGAAACAGTCAACAACCAAATGAGTTTCTTCCAACTTCACGTTGATTCAAGTGAAAATTCACGTGATGCCTACCAGCAACAATTTAGTTTAGGTCAACGTACATTACTTGATTTACTAGATTCTGAAAACGAAGTATTTGTTGCCCGTCAAGCATTAGTTAATGCCCAATACGATCAATTATTTGCTTACTATCGTGTACTTAATAGTACAGGGAGCTTACTTGAAAGCTTAGATGTCGCATTACCTGAAACAACGGCAATTATTGATAATAAATAGTTTATTACAGTCTCGAATTATAAAAGCCATGGAATCTTGTTTCCATGGCTTTTTTGTATTAAAAATATGTAACATAGCTCATGATTTTTTCTTGTTTTTAGCTTGTCATGATATTATGAAGCATTCTGAACTAGGAGGCGTTCTTAAGAAGAACCCATGAGCAAGCAATCATCATTTACATACGAAGAACTTTTGCAATGCGGTCGCGGCGAGATGTTTGGTCCCGGCAATGCACAATTACCAACCCCAAACATGTTGATGATGGATCGCATCACACATATCTCTAATGAGGGTGGAAAATATGGTAAAGGCGAAATTATAGCTGAATTAGATATTACGCCTGATTTATGGTTCTTCGATTGTCATTTCCCCGGTGACCCTGTTATGCCAGGTTGTCTAGGTTTAGATGCTATGTGGCAATTAGTTGGTTTTTTCTTAGGTTGGGATGGTAACCCAGGTCGAGGTCGTGCTTTAGGTTCTGGTGAAGTGAAATTCTCAGGGCAAGTATTACCAACAGCCAAAAAAGTAACTTACAAGCTAGACTTAAAACGCGTGATTGCACGTAAACTAGTTTTGGCTATTGCTGATGGTACTGTCTCTGTCGATGGTCGTGAAATATATGCTGCAAAAGACCTTCGAGTAGGTTTATTTACATCAACAGAAGATTTTTAGGAAACAATAATGAAACGTGTAGTTGTCACAGGTTTAGGTATAACATCATGTTTAGGATTGGATGCCGAAACAGTTACAGAATCACTTCGTTTGGGGCGGTCAGGAATCCGCTTTAAGCAAGAATATGCCGATATGGGCTTTCGAAGCCACATAGCTGGTAGTGTTGATATTGATTTCAAAGAACATATTGATCGTAAAATATTACGTTTTATGGGTGATGCAGCAGGTTATGCTTATATCTCTATGAAACAAGCAATTGCTGATTCTGGATTGACTGAAGAGCAGGTTTCTAATCCGCGAACAGGTCTTGTTATGGGCTCTGGCGGCGCATCATCAGCTAATCAAGTTGAAGCAGCCGATATTCTTCGTGAAAAAGGAATTCGTCGTGTGGGTCCTTACCGTGTCACTCAGGTCATGGGTAGTACCACTTCAGCTTGCTTAGCAACACCCTTTAAAATTAAAGGCGTGAATTACTCAATGTCATCAGCTTGTGCAACAAGTGCACATTGTATTGGTAATGCGATGGAGCAAATCCAACTAGGTAAACAAGATATCGTGTTTGCTGGTGGTGCTGAAGAAGAGCATTGGACAATGAGTTCATTGTTTGATGCGATGGGCGCATTATCAACTAAATATAACGATACACCAGAAAAAGCCTCACGTGCCTACGATGCTGACCGTGATGGTTTTGTTATCGCTGGTGGTGGTGGTGTTGTTGTTTTAGAAGAATACGAACATGCTAAAGCGCGTGGAGCTAAAATTTACGCTGAATTAACAGGCTATGCTGCGACTTCTGATGGTTATGACATGGTTGCACCATCAGGTGAAGGGGCAGTACGTTGTATGCAATTAGCATCGTCTACAGTCGATGCACCCATTGATTATATTAATGCCCATGGTACAAGTACACCAGTAGGTGACTTGGCTGAGTTAGGTGCTGTTAAAAAAGCATTTGGTGATAATGCACCATTAGTGGGTTCAACTAAGTCATTATCTGGTCATTCATTAGGCGCTGCAGGCGTACAAGAAGCCATTTATTGCTTATTAATGATGGAAAATGACTTTATTGCTGCATCTGCCAATATTGAAAACCTAGATCCTGAAGCGGAGGGTGTTTCAATTATTCGTGAACGTAAAGATAACGCAGGCTTGAAAACAATTATGTCGAATAGCTTTGGTTTTGGTGGAACTAACGCCAGCCTAGTTTTTGAAAAATTGACTGATTAGTTTTAAAGTCAGTTTAACGATAAAAAAGGCCACCTAAATTTAGGTGGCCTTTTTGTTTAATCTAAATCTTCATCCGTCACAACACCGCGTTTTCCAGCGAGTGATTCTTGAATGAGGCCAATAAGTTTAGCTTTCTTTTCAGGATCATCCAGATGTTTAGAACTAAAGGTAATGCCATACTTTCCTGCATACTGTTGCACTAACATCACTAAAACAGTTTCATCTTCCACAAAAAATCTCCAATTGTCATAAAATGACACCATTATAAACAGTCAAGAAAATAAAATATTTATTTCATGAAATTACATTATCAAGTTTATGGGGCAGGACAAGCTGTAGTCATATTGCATGGCTTATTTGGCTCATCAGACAATTGGCGTGGTTTGGCAAAACAATTGGCGAAATATGCTCAAGTCATTACCGTTGATTTACGTAATCACGGAAAGTCACCGCATAGTGCAGAACAAACATATGACTTAATGGCTGATGACTTAGCAGAGTTAATTGATGAGCTAAACATAAATCAAGTCGATTTGATTGGGCATTCTGTAGGCGGTAAGGTCGCCATGGCTTTTAGTCAACGCTATCCTCAGTTACTTAGAAAATTAACAGTAGTCGATATTGCACCGCGATCCTACTCTGATGAACATAGTGGCATATTCAAGGCATTGCAGGCGTTAGATTTATCCTTATACTCAAGTCGTACAGAGGTCGATAAGGCCTTACAACAATCAATACCAATTAAAGCCGTACGACAGTTTTTATTGATGAATCTAGCGAGTAAAAATGACGGTTTAACTTGGCAACTAAACTTATCAGCATTGTTTACTGCTTATCCCCAGTTATTACGAGCCGTATGTGAAGCTGATATCGTGGATACGCCTAGTTGTTTTATTCGTGGGGGAAAATCAAACTATATTCAAGAGCAGGATTTTGCTTTAATTGAATCTACTTTCCCAAATTCAGAAATAACGACAATAGCACAGGCAGGACATTGGGTTCATGCCGAAGCTCCACAACCATTTCTAGCTAAAATAATAGAGTTTTTTGACTATGATTAAACCTGAACTTCTAGATCGCTTAATTGAGTTTCGCCATGAACGTGATTGGGAGCAGTTCCACTCACCGAAAGAACTAGCTATTTCATTGTCTATAGAAGCCTCTGAATTATTAGAATGGTTTCAGTGGAAAAATGATGAAGAAATTAGTTTGAAGTTGAACTCTGATAAACGTGAAGATTTAGAAGATGAAGTCGCTGATGTAGTCGCTTATCTAAGCTACCTTTGTCATGATGTCGGTATTGATATCAACAAAGTAGTCGAAGCTAAGATCAAGAAAAATGCCCATAAATATCCGATCGAGAAAGTGAAGGGACGATCAGACAAATACACGGAATATTAATATTTATAACTAGTTTGACTATAGTGATTAAATTAATGATACAGTGCAATCACATAATTTATTTACGGTAAAAAAGATTCATGAACGCGATTGTTTTTCTTATTCAATGTCAAGATCAAAAAGGCTTAGTTGCAGGAATTACGAGTTTTTTTTCTGAACGTGATTTCAATATTCTCCATTGTCAGCAATATACTGATTTACAAGATGGTCAGTATTTTATGCGAATCAAATTGGAAGATAATGGTGGGTTGGAACATTCAATATTAGAGCAGCAATTCACGGAGTTTGCTGAGCCATTAGCCTTAGCATGGTCGGTAAGATATTCAGACCAACCATACCGTGTTGCTTTATTGGTCACTCGCGCTTCACACTGCCCTTATGACCTTCTATCACGTGAATTAGAAGGTGAGTTAAAGTGTGAAATTCCAGTTGTTATTGGCAATCATAATGATCTTGCTGGAATGGCAAAACAATTTAATAAACCTTTTTATCACCTGCCTATTACGAAAGAGACTAAACCTCAGCAAGAAGCTCAAATAAATGCTTTACTGGATGAATACGATATTGATTTAGTCGTGATGGCTCGTTATATGCAAATTTTATCTGAAGAATTTGTCGAGCAACATGAAGGCCATGTCATTAATATTCATCATGGTTTCTTACCAGCATTCCAAGGTGCGAATCCATACCATCAAGCATACGACCGTGGTGTCAAAATTATTGGTGCAACTTCTCATTATGCAACGGCTGATTTGGATGAAGGACCAATCATCGAGCAGGGGGTTGAACGTGTGATGCATGATAATAGCCCTGAAGACTTAGTGATGATTGGCAAAGACATAGAACGTCTAGTCTTAGCCAAAGCCGTTAAAGCACATATAGAACATCGAATTATTATTTCAGGTCGTCGAACAATTGTATTTTCTGAAGGGGCATAATTAGCCATCAGTTTCATTAGTACTCATTAATGTCATAAGTAGAGAAGGGTAATCCATGTCAAGTCAGGTTGAATCATTAAGTGATGCATTAAGACAGCTTATTAATAGCGGTGGTATAGAAGTACCTATGTTGCCAGAAGTGGCCAATAAAGCACTTATATTGGCACAGAATCCTGACTCAGACGCGAGTGAAATGGCAAGCTTAATTCAGAGCGACCAGTCTCTTGCCGGACATGTTATGCGTATTGCCAACTCAGTTGCGTACACACCGATGTCAAACTTGGTCTCATTACAACAAGCCATTGCACGATTAGGTATGACGGTGATAAGTGAGATAGCATTAGCGGCAGCTATTGGTGCCAAAATGTTTAATACCCCCGGCTATGAAGACTATGTTTCAGATATTTGGCGCCATGCCCTAGCAACCTCATTATGGTCAAAAGAAATTGCGAGATATTGCCGTAGTAATGTAGAAGTCGCTTTTCTTGCCGGTTTATTACACTCAATTGGTCGTCCAGCCGTATTACAAGCCATTTTAGACTTAGCCCAACAGCAAAAAATAACGCTGACTAAAGGTGAAGTGCAGCAATTGGAAAACGCTTATTGCCAGCTAGTAAGCCAAGCAGTGGTGCATTCATGGAAAATGCCGACCTTAGTGATTAATGCAGTGAGTGAGTATACCGATCAGAATAGTGATTTACCTACCGGTGAACAAACGGCTCAAATTACCGCCGGTGCCAGGTTTGCGACTCATATGTTGAAACCTGAAAACTTAGATAGAGAAATATTACTCTCCTTACCCGCTTTAACAACATTAAACTTATATCAAGATGAAGTTGAATCTTTACTTAGTCAAACTGAAACAGTAAAAGCACGCTTGGAAGGATTATCATCATGAGTACGGAACAGTATGATTACGATGTCTTAGTTATTGGTAGTGGCCCTGCTGGACAGAAGTCAGCTATTCAAGCTGCGAAAGCAGGACAACGTGTTGCCATTATAGAGCGTGACAGTTTATTTGGTGGCGCCTGTGTTCATCGTGGCACTATTCCATCAAAAACATTGCGTGAAAATGCACTCCGGGTCAAACATATGCGTCAAAATGCTGCATTGGCTGATTTTGAGCTAGGTGAAGATACCGAGATGCACACGTTGATTAATCGCTTAGATGAAGTGCTTAAATCGCATGATGATTATATGCGAAAGCAAATTGATCGAAATAATGTTGAACGTATTCATGGTCGAGCAAGTTTTGTTGATCAACATACGGTAAAAATTACTAAAGTGAGTGGTGAAACTGCTGATGTCAGTGTAAAAACAGTGATTATTGCAGCAGGTTCCTATCCTCGGAATCCAGATAATATTCCTATTGATCACGAACACCTATTTGATAGTGATTCTATCTTATCGATGTTGTATTTACCTTCTAGTCTAACGGTCTTGGGCGGCGGGGTGATTGCGAGTGAGTATGCCACTATCTTTCAGGCCTTAGGCGTGAAAGTGACGATGATTGATCGCTACCCAACACCACTGGGTTTCTTAGATAGTGATATGACTGATACCTTTTTACATGCCTTTGAAGATATGGGCGGTACATGGATGGGTAGCCAGAACGTTGAAAAAGTATACTGGGACGGTATTAGTGATGTTGTAACGGAATGTGCTGATGGCACCGTGGTACGTAGCCAGAAGCTACTTTGTGCTGCAGGTCGTGTCGCTAATGTAAAGGGTTTAGAACTTGAAAATGCAGGATTATCACTCAATGAACGTGGTTTGATCAGTGTGGATGAAAACCTATGTACACAAGTATCTAATATCTATGCTGCAGGCGATGTGATTGGTCCACCTTCATTAGCTTCTGCTTCAATGGAGCAGGGTCGTCGTGCAGCATGTAATGCCTTAGGAATAGAAATTGGTAGCATGAGTCAGCTTATTCCGGCTGGCATTTATTCGATTCCTGAATTGTCTTCAGTCGGTTTAACAGAAAAACAAGCACGCGAGCAACACGGTAATATCCTTGTGGGCACAGCTCAGTTTGCTGAAGTGGCTCGAGGACAGATTTCTGGTAATACTGAAGGGTTGCTGAAAATTGTGGCAGACTCGGAAGGTAAAAAAATTCTAGGCGTGATGTTAGTGGGAGAAGGCTCAACAGAAGTCGTTCATATCGGGCATATGGCAATGCTATCCGATGCAGAAGTTGATATTTTTGTTGAAAGTACCTTTAACTTTCCAACCTTAGCAGAAGCATATCGCATCGCGGCATTAGAGATTTTAGCTCAGCGTCCGGAAAGTTAATTTATTATGAAAACTATTATGATCACTGGTGCAACGTCAGGTTTTGGTGAAGCCTGTGCGCGATTGTTTGCGAGTAATGGCTGGAGATTGATTCTAACGGGGCGTCGTCAACAACGTTTAGATACATTACAGCAGGAACTTGGCGGCGTTGAAAAAGTACACACATGTTGTTTTGATATTACTGACCGACAAGCAGTAGAAGATGCCTTTGATGCATTACCTGAAGCATTTTCAAAAGTAGATGTTTTATTGAATAATGCTGGGCTTGCTTTAGGTTTAGAACCTGCCGATCAAACTAATCTAGATGATTGGGACAAGATGGTTGATACTAATATTAAAGGGTTGATGTATTGCACTCGCACTGTATTGCCAATGATGAAGCAGCGTGGCCAAGGCTATATTATTAATATTGGATCGATTGCGGGTAATTGGCCTTATCCCGGTGGAAATGTTTATTGTGCGAGTAAAGCGTTTGTTCGCCAGTTTTCACTTG
>Ga0105350_10001670_pt1 | contig 13813 bp, 12 predicted proteins | sample EN1Hudsemesocosm_FD_83506 | JGI IMG/M metagenome (GOLD analysis project Ga0105350, IMG submission 83506) | Methane-oxidizing microbial communities from mesocosms in the Hudson Canyon - EN1E Hudson Canyon | ecosystem: Environmental > Aquatic > Marine > Cold seeps | place: Hudson Canyon... | reverse complement strand
TATGGTCGCATTACGAATTTGCGTAATTTTCATATCTAATCCTCAATTCATTTAAGTGCGAGAGATATTGTATGAAGGACATACGCACATATATATGGCCAGATTTGCCATAAAAAATACCATTTGATACTCAACATCAACCCCTCAAACAATCATCATAAATTGTATGGTTTATGTCATTTTATGCCATACTGAAGAAACAAAAATTCTGTCACCATACTTCTCGTTGAAATCAAACACAGACAAATAGGTGAGAATATGACGATATATAACGTTGATCAAAGTAGTGTTTATGTGAACATTAAAGGCGAAGGTGATCCCATTCTATTTTTACATGGGGTACCTGATACTTCAGAAGTTTGGAACGGATCCATCGGGGCTTTATCGGGTGAGTTTAAGTGCATCGCGCCAGACCTGCCCGGATTTGGACAAACCAAAGCGCCACGAAATTTTGAATATAGCCTAGAAAATCTGGCTAAATTTGTTGACCAGTTGCTATCGACACTAAGCATTACTGAAGCAGTACATTTAGTGATCCATGATATTGGTGGCATTGTTGGCTTAGCGTTTGCGGTGACACACCCTGATAAGGTAAAAAGTTTAACCATTATGGATACGACTTTTTTTTCCGATTATCAATGGCACGCCATGGCTAAGACTTGGCGAAAACCTGTACTCGGAGAACTGGCAATGTATTTAATGCGTTATAAGCAATTTAGTACTGCAATGAAAAAAAGCGCGCCAATATTGACGGATTCTCAGATAGAATCAAACTACAAGTTCCTGACATTTCGTAATCGCCGTATGATTCTGCGCTTTTATCGCGCCCTTGATCCTGCCATTTTTAATTCATGGGAAGGGCAACTGCAAACTCTTGCTAAGCGTTTTCCTACTCAGGTGATTTGGGGTAAGCAAGATAGTTTTTTACCGGTTGCGCTTTCAAAGCGTTTCGGCACCGATAATGTACATACATTAGAAGATACAGGCCATTGGCCCATGCTCGAACAACCTAATAAAGTACATAAACTTATTAGACATAATATTACTCAGGCAGGATAAACTGCCTTGTGAGATGGTAACGATGAACATAGGACTATTGGTATATCCCGGCTGCGTAGTTTCAGGTTTATTTGCTTTTGCAGAACTGTTGGAAGTGGCAAACAAACGTTCCGGAAAGACCCTATTCAATACCCAGTGGATAGGTATTGATGAGCAAGATGTTTCAGTCACAACCGGAAATAAAATGCCTGTCACTACCATAAAAGTACAAGGTAGTTTGCAAAGTACAAGGCTTGATGCGGTACTTATCCCAGGCTTTTGGACAAATAACCAGTCGCATGTAGAACGGGCAATGCATACTTATAGTCCCTTGATTTCAGCATTAAAGACTTTACCTTCTACCACGCAAGTTTGGGGCTACTGCACAGCGGTTTGTCTGATGGCTGCTTCAGGCCGTATTGACCATCAGCGAGCCACCGCAACCTGGTGGTTAGCGGATTTTGTACAGAACAACTTCCCATCGGTAAATTGGAGTTTTAGCCATACGAGTATTTTTGAAGCGGAAAATAATACGGCATCTGGGCTAAATGGTTACCTGCCGATAGCACAAGCGCTTATTGAAGAGCATTGTGGGCAAGATGTGCTACGAGATATTATCGAACTGATGATTATCCCAAAACCTGAAAAATCAGCACAGCCTTTTACTCAAATCAAATTGATGAAGTTAGAAGATAAATTGCTTAGAGCAATTTATATTTGGGTAGAAAATACCCCCGCCACTGAACTCACAATTTCAGTATTAGCAAAGCATTTAAACAAAACAGAAAGAACATTAGCACGTAAAGTGAAACAATCGACAGACTTATCATTGGCCAGTTTTATGCGCCTGATTAAACTTCACCAGGCGAGTGAACTTCTGACTTACAGCAGTAAACCTATAAACCTGATCAGTGACGCACTGGGTTTTTCTGATGACGCCGCATTTCGACGCACCTTCAAAAAAGTCTCTACGTATACGCCAAGTGAATATCGACAAGCATTTCAACGATAGTCGTTTTAAATAACTTCTAAGGCTTGCCAATATGATTGGCAGGCCTTGTACACCGCCTCTGGCGCTTCAACTTGTGGGTAATGCCCCACCCCCGGTAACTCATGAATATCCGGGTCATCAATCAGCTCTCGGTAACGAACAAGCATATGCGCCCCAGAAATAGGATCCTCCAAGCCATTGATTAACCTGATGGGTGTTTGTGTATTTTGCAAAGCGCCCACCCACCGTTCTCTGTTTCTCCTCCGCTCTACCATATACCGAATTAGCTTAGGCATTATGGCTTTACCATTTTCTAGAAGTAACAGCTCCCAGAAAGTTTCCAGCTCGTTATCAGGGAGAGCGTGAGCACAAATTTTATCAAAATTCTGCTTAAACCTAGCGAATGAACCAAGGCGTGCTACCAAGCCGCCCAGTGGACTAATTAGCAACTTCTGTATCAATACGGGCTTATGCGTTTCCGGAAACAATCCCCCATTCAATAAAACAAGGCTATCGATGCTTCGGGTAGTAGCCGTTGAGTTAGTTTCCGCCGCCCTTGCCAGTAATTCCTGAGCCACTGTTACGCCGTAGTCATGCGCTACAAGGTGGTAGTGAGTCACACCTTTGAGTTGAAGAAGGCTTTCAAGTAAATCAGCTTGATCTTTAATAGAGTATTCATATTTCGCGGGCTTTGCAGACAAACCAAACCCTATCATATCAAATGCCAATACCCGAAAATTTTGGCATAGGGGTTCCCATACTTTATGCCAATCCCAGCTAGCCGTTGGAAAACCATGAATTAGTACAAGTACTGGTGCATCGACCTGACCACCTTCTATGTAAAATATTTTCTCTCCACGATAGGAAAAGTAGTCTCCGGCTGTTTCCCATTTTTTCCAGTCACCCAATTTTTTCACCTCAAATTGCATTATCAGCTCTTATTTTCAAGATAGTTTACGGTGTTCAAGAGTAGTTTAAAAGTGAGCAAGCTGGCACATTTTGATTAAATTTTTCTAGAAAATCAGGGTATTCAGCCAAAAATTTATGCCCAAAATATACGCCCATATCTTTCTTTTTTTGCGGTACCTGATGAAAATCTAACATTGACTTACCCATTTTTTGCACTAAATCTGGAAATACCAAGGAATTTTCCAATACAGCGCCAATTCTCCCCAACTCTAACATTTTGAGCAACTGACTTTGTGTGTGTGGTGCAGCCCCAATGGTATAATTACCCTTTTGAAGAGAGTGAAGCGTATTTGAACCAAACCTAGCCCCGACACTCACATTTTCTTTAATATATTCAAGCGTGTACGCTTCAAGCGGTAAGCTTATAGTTTCTTTTAACGTATAGAAGATACGTTCTTGCGGAAGAAATACTACAGAGAGGGCTGCATACCTGTCTCTTTTTTCATTTCTGGATGCTGCAAAAAATCCATCCAGTTTACCTACTTTAGTTTCCTCCTGGGCTCGTTTCCAAGGCAGCTTATGGACCATAAACGGCTGATTAATGCGAGACATAATACAAGCTAACGCACGCACGGCAATGCCATCGGCACCATGAGGCGTATCTATGTGATAAGGCGCCCACTCTACTTTGCTGCCTAATTTAATAATATAGGGAGACTCAGCCGCCACAGTAAAACTAAAAAAGAAAAGACAAAAACTTAATAGACGAATCATTTTGATCAACTCTCTTAAAATTGAACAACATAATGCTTAAGTATAGAACAACAACTTCAATTAAGAGTTTGAGAAAGAAAAGTACTGAACCTCACTTAGAGTGAGGTTTCATAATAGAAATTTTTAGTTCAGGCGTTCTGTGCTAAAAGAATCGTTTCGCCATCAAGCTTAATCTGGAATGTTTTTGTACAACCTGTATCTCGCCCTTGGGCTTCGCCATCTTCCAGACTAATCACCCAATTATGTAACGGGCACGTTACCCGTTTGCCATGAACAATACCCTGCGATAGCGCACCTTGTTTATGTGGACATTGATCACGTAAAGCGAATACCTCATCTGTGGCAGTTCGAAAAATAGCAATATCACCATCCTGTGTTTGGACGATGCGCGAACCCAAGGGAGGGATGTCATTTAGCTTGCCTATTTCAATCCAGTCGCTCATGATTTTATTCCCAGATCCAGTTTAGTTTCTAAAATCGTTAACCGATGACTTTGAGCGGGATGAAATCAACCACATCCACGCCTTTGCTGGCTCTTTCAGCCCAGGGATCATCCTGAGAATATTTTTGTGACTCCAGAAAGCGCGCGTGAAATGCTTTGCGCTGTGTTTCGTTTTCAACGATTTCTTCTTTGATAAAATGCAATCCTACCCGTTCAATCCAAGGCGCAGTACGTTCATTATGATGTCCTTGTTCACGATACATCTGCATGAGTGCTCCGGTGTATTCTATAACGTCTTCATCACTCGTAACTTTGGTTAAAAAGTCACACACCCGTACTTTCATGCCACCATTGCCACCCACATAAATTTCCCAGCCAGAATCAACAGCGACCACGCCGATGTCTTTGATCGTTGCTTCAGCACAGTTACGTGGGCAGCCTGACACCGCAATTTTTACTTTTGCAGGCGTCCAAGACCCCCAAGTCATTTTCTCGATATCAATGCCCATACTCATCGAGTCTTGCGTACCAAAACGACAATGGGTTGAGCCCACACAAGTTTTTACGGTGCGTAAAGATTTACCGTAGGCGTGCCCGGATACCATGCCTGCGTCATTCAGGTCCTTCCATATTTTGGGTAAGTCTTCTTTCTTCACACCGAGTAAATCGATACGCTGACCACCCGTAACTTTTACCGTTGGCACGTTATATTTCTCGGCTGCATCGGCAATCGCACGTAGTTCTGCGGGCGTAGTTAAACCACCCCACATTCGTGGCACGACACTATAAGTATTATCTTTTTGGATGTTTGCGTGGCTACGCTCGTTGATAAAACGTGATCGTGAATCATCCTGGTATTCACCCGGCCATTGAGCAAGTAAATAGTAATTAATCGCAGGTCGGCAAACATGACAGCCATCGGGACTCGAAAAATCAAAATGCTCACTCACGGCAGGGAAAGACTTTAAGTCCTTTTCTGCAATCGCCGTACGAATATCATCATGACTATGGTCGGTACAGCGGCAAATTGATTTACGTGTTTCGGTATCCGTAAAATCACTCCCCAAGGCATCAGCGATAAGTTGCTCCACCAATCCAGTACAAGAGCCACATGATGCAGAGGCTTTGGTCGCATCACGAACATCATCTAGGGTAAATAGGTTTTCTGCCGCTATTGCCTTGGTTATGTCACCTTTACAGACACCATTACAACCACAAATTTCGGCATTATCCGGCAAGTTAGCAACGCCACTAGCACCTTGCGTACCTGAATCACCTAAATGAGCCTGACCAAAGAGTAAGCGGTCACGCATTTCAGAGACGTCAGTGCCGTCTTTCATCATTTGGAAATACCAAGAGCCATCCATGGTATCCCCATAAAGCACCGTGCCTTTTATTTTATTATCTTCGATCACCACTTTTTTATAGACGCCACGATACTGGTCTCGAAAAATAATGTCTTCAGAGTTTTCATCACTACCGAAGTCACCAGCAGAAAACAGATCAATCCCCGTAACTTTTAATTTAGTCGCCACGACTGAGCTTTGATAATTGGCGATGCCATATTCAGCCAAATGATTTGCACAGACTTTAGCCTGTTCGAACAAGGGTGCCACTAAACCAAAGGTGTCGCCCCGATGCTCTATGCACTCACCTACCGCATAGATACAAGGGTCATAAGTTTGCATGGTATCGTTAACAAAAATGCCACGATTGCAATGTAAGCCAATTTTTTCTGCCAGTGCGATATTTGGCCGAATGCCCACTGCCATCACCACTAAATCAGCAGGAATTTTATCGCCATCCTCAAAAGAAATGGCGGTTACTTTGCCTTGCTCATCGCCGTGAATCTCTTTAGTCGCCGCAGCAAGTTTAAAATTCAAGCCGCGTTCTTTAAGTGAAGCTTCAAGCATTTTTGCCGAAGGCTGGTCTAACTGACGGTTCATCAAGACATCAACATTATGAATAACGGTCACTTCCATGCCTTGCTTCAACAAGCCGTTGGCCGCTTCCAATCCCAATAAACCGCCGCCAATCACTACGGCATGTTTCTGTGTTTTTGCGGCCGCCAGCATCGCATCAACATCAGCAATATCACGAAAAGCGATCACGCCTTCTAATTGATGGCCAGGTAAAGGAATAATAAAGGGGTTTGAGCCGGTAGCGAATAACAAACGGTCATAACTGAGTGTTGTGCCATCTTGAGCGGTAACTGTTTTTTTAAGACGGTCAATCTGGGTAATTTCTTTCTCTTTGCCGGCATGAAGCGTGATTTTATTGGTTTCATACCACGCGCGATCATTAATCATGATCTCATCAATGGTCTTTTCACCCGTTAATACCGGCGAGAGCATGATACGATTATAGTTACCGTAAGGTTCTGACCCAAAAACGGTAATATCATATTTATCGGGAGCCACTTTTAGTAACTCTTCAACGGTTCTCATGCCTGCCATGCCATTACCAATGACGACAAGTTTACGCTCTATATTATCGCTGCGCCCTATCATAGTGACTCCACTGAAAACATGTGTTTAATCAGATCGTCTCAAGACATAACTCTCCATAAGCATCTAAGTAGTGAGTGTATGTTTTGAAAATAACACGCACTAAAAATTGGAGAATCATTAAAGAAAAATAGTTGCTGAATGCAGGAAAGGCAAGGTTAAAATTTAAACAATTTCTGAAATAAGTGGGCAATGAGAAGATAAGGTCCAAGCACTGGTATGGCAGATACGACTAAATTTTGAGTTTATCCTACCTCAATGATGCCTAGATAGATAAGAGCACTTAAAACTCAAGACACTCTCATCAACGCGACTATTTTTAAATCAAAAGAAACAATTCTGTATATCTAGAGACTAGATCGGAATTTAACCCATTTTTCTAGTTCATTATTGATATCTGTTTTAGATTGTCTGCCCTTCTCTATTCACTTGTATTTTATCGTGTTCAGGCTTTAATGCTAATTCAAATTTTCGGATAATTCTATGGTGTTCATAGGCTTACATTGGCACGCTAGTGTATACCCTGCCGCTTTTTCATTAGCGAAAATCCCCGGAATTGAATCAGGTATGCTTGCCACTTCACCACTATCCACTTTGAATTTGCATGAACCACAGGTGCCATTACCACAGGCATGAGGAAGCATTACGCCTTCCGCCTTTGCTACTTCGAGAACATTTTGATTCGACGCAACATGTAAGGTGTGTTGCTGTCCGCCAGCCAAGGTAATATCGACGGTGTGCAATTTACCTACCGCCTTGGTTACAGCTGATACAAACTGCTCAACGTGAACTCGGTCTGAGTCTACGTTGAAGGACTCCAAGCAATCTACGACAGTATTTTTCAGGCCTTCGGGGCCACAAATATAATACTCTGTGTTTTCAGGATGAGACCTTACCGGCTCTGACTCATAGAGCTCAGTCGTGAGCCAAGGCAGCAAAGATAACAACATCGACTCATCCAAACGGCCAGATTTCCCTAACATAGATTCATTTGGTTCATCACTTGATTCAGAGATGACACAATTAAGATGAAATCGATTTGAGTGCTCTACTTGAAGCTCTTTTAAATGCTCAACAAACATGATATTTCTTGTGGAACGACAAGCGTAAATTAAATATATACTGTTAATATTGTCATTGTGTAACGCTGTTTCAAGAATCGAAAGCACGGGGGTGATCCCACTACCTCCAGCAATCAATACGATGTCATCAATTTGTTTTTCAAGTTTTGGCGGATAAATGAAATCACCAAATGGCCCTTGAACAATCAATTCATCGCCAACGTGTAAACGTTGTTTCATATAAGCTGAAACCAAACCATCAGGCGTTTCTCTCACTGCAATTTTAAGTAGGTCGTTATCAGGTGAACTACATAATGAATAACAACGAGTTTGCTGATCTCCAGCCAACCATTTACTGACGGTAATATATTGACCTGACTTGTAATGAAAGCGTTCGCCATTGGGGAGCTTAAAACTTACAGCAATAGCATCAGCAGTAAGGTGCTCAATGTGTGATACTTTCAGTACACGGTGCAGTAAGCCATCGCCATGTTGAAGGTTATTTGCGTTTTGCGATTTCATGAAACTCGGATGCTTACCTGAGCCAATCGTTTCAATCGGGGCGCCATTGCGCTCGAGTTCCGGCAAAATTTCACTATATACACTTTGATACTTGTACCAAGGCAATCGTGGGTACAAATGGTGAATAAGGTGATAGTTTTGCCCGAGCAACAAGACATTCAAAACATGACCTTCAAATATACGTGTATTCTGGTAGCGACCGAGTGATTTGTGAGGATGATGTGGCACGTAATCAAAAAACATCACCAGAAAAAATAATGCGACCCCAACTGGGATAAGCGCAAAACATATGACTTCCAGTAGATAGCCATTTAAGGAAAGTGTTATGAGTGAACCATACACCACGATAACGTATGCAATTGAACTAAGGTAGGTATCACTAATAACTTTTATCCGTCGAAGCGATGTGAGTGACATAACATGGTACTTGATCGGGGTGTAATACAGACTGAATATCAGACCCAACCATGTTTTTTGCTCACTAATGTAATCAGGGTCACGCTCGGGGTCATTAGTGAAAGCATGATGCCTGTCGTGGATTTTTTGAAAAATTCGATAAGGTACCAATATCATAGGAATCGATGCGATCCAACCAATCAGACTTTCTAACGGTTTAAGCGTGGATCCCATTTTAAAAATACTTCCATGACCAGCATCATGCATGACGGTAAAACTTGCGAAGGCTAAATATGAACATATTAGCGTCGCGACGAAGTAAGAAATTTGGCCGCTTTCCGTATAAGAAATAATGAGCACATAAGCGAGAATAATACCGATGAATAATACTAGCGTGCCCCACGCAATATCTGGCACTGAGTCTTGCCACCTAGGTACATAATCTGTTTCGTTAACTAAACTTGATGGTTGCATGGTCGTTATCTCCAAATTTGAACAACCACTCTAACTTAGTTCTGTGAATAGACGGTTTTCTTTAATTGACAAGTTTATTATCATTAACTGCCATTTCAATCGGTTTTTAACAATGTTGCATACTCAACAAATTAATAAAGCGTATTTCTTTCTCGCCTTGAACCTCGACTTTGCGCCTGTCGAGCAAGTGCTGAAAGGTACTGGAATGACAGCGGAATTGATGGAACAGATAGAAAGCATCGAACTCAAAACAGTGATAAAACTGATACGAAATTTAAAACGTTATAGTCATACTGCTGTTTGGCCAACCATTCTCGGAGAGTACCTAGGGGTCAATAGTCATGGACCAGTTGGCTATGCTGCCATTAGTGCCCCCACTACAGGGAAAGCTTTATCAACGTTTTTAGAGTGGGGGCAGATTCGCTTTGATACCTATACTGGAGAGGTAATAGAGCGCGATGAGTCATTCGAAATAATTGTTCGCGATACCACGGGTTCGCCTGAATTGAAGGAAGTTTTTTTTGAGTCGTTTATGCGTGCTTTCGAGGTGCTAAATACTTTGATTATGGGAAAGCAACCAAAAGGACATACTGAACTTCATTTCGAGCGATCGGCTAAAGAGGATATACAGCAGTTAATGCGTGAAGAGCATGACTCAAAACTATTTTTCGAGTCAGACTGTAACAAACTGATTATCCCTAAGCAGATGTGGTTTGCACGCTCACCACTGTATGACAAAGACTCATTTGAGTTGAACCTGCGAAAATGCCAACAATTACTTAATGAACGTAATCTCGATAACCGACCTGATCTTGCGGTAAAAAATGTTATCAGCAAACATTTTGACCGAGGCATAAGCGAAAACTTACAACCAGGGCCCCCTCCTAACTTATCCCAAATCAGCCAGTTATTGCATACATCTGAAAGAACGCTCAACAGGAAGTTGAAACACTACAACACCTCCTACAAACTGATCCTTGAAAAAGAACGCTCAATGATCTCAACTCGACTATTGGGCGAAGCAAGATATACGGTAGGCGATGTTTCAGAATTACTTGGTTATCGAGAATCTGCTAATTTTTGCCGCGCTTTCAAAAGTTGGCATGGTCTCAGCCCCACAGGTTATAGGCGGCAGTTAAATAATAAAGAGATAAAAGTCCTTTAATCTCTTTATTATTGCTAAGCAATACCTGGTACTGAGAAATGATTCACTGCCCAGCTACATGCTAATAGTCATAGACTTCCGTAGTCGCTTCCGTCATATGATAACCCGCAGTCGCAAACTTCGTCATCGATATTTGAGCCACCATCATCCCACTCACCCAAACTGGTGCCCAAAAGTCTTGGGTCTCCATAGGTTTTTTTAAACTTACGTAGACTATTTGATTTTCAGGAGGCGGTGGCGTGTGAACGCACGCGCCAACATATGGAACAAATAAAAACTCAGACACTGACGACGCGTTGAACTTGATTGGAATCATATAACCCGGCAGTTTGAGTTTTTGCTTATCCAATGTTTTTACGATCGGAGCCATGTCTGTCTTTGGTAGTGTCTCGATTTGGCCATCGTAAGTTTCACCTTCAAAAAAACCTTGTTCTTCAGGTGCAATCGGAACCCAATCCTCTGGCATTAAATCATCCCAGCTGACTTCTTGATATTCACTGGAGTATACCCATGGAGACATAGTCAGTGTGAGTAGTAATATAAATCTTAGTGTATTCATTATTTCTCCTAAAGTTTAATCGACATGCCGTCAGCTAGTGATTGCTTGTAGGCCCTATAGCCTGGAATGCTGCCTATCAGAAAACTCACACCTATCACAATGGCAATAAGCACTAGTTGCTCAAAGCCAAAGCTGGAGAGCGGTATATGAAGCCCATATCCCTGTAGAACAGGTTGACTTAAGACGATTGCAACCAGAAATAAAAATACGCCAAGAAAACAACCTACGATGGCAAACAATAAAGACTCGGAGGCCAGCAATATAAAAATCTGATTTGGTCGACAACCTAAAGAGCGGAGAATAGCGATCTCACGACGTCGCTCATTCAGACTGGTAAGAATAACCGTAAGCAAGCCGACAAAACTATTTAGTAAAACAAACACGGCAATGATAAATAACGCTTTTTCTGCCACCCCGATTAACTGCCACAGTTCACCTAAGGCAAGCCCAGGTAAAACCGCTAACATAGGCTCTCTCTTGTAGTTATTAATGGCGCGCTGCACGCGAAAAATTTCCATCTTGGAATTCAAACCAAGCATGAATGCGGTAATCTGTTTAGGCTGTAAGTCCAAATCCAAAGCTTGTTTTGCACTCACCTTCTCTCTTGATCGAGTCCCTGTTTTCCAGTCAATGTGAAGGGCCTCTATTCCTTGTAAGCTCACATGAATGGTTCGGTCTACCGGTGTCCCTGTTCGCTCTAATATTCCTGTGACAACAAATGGTTTGTCGTCATGACGCGCGAAGTCGGTATCGTATACACCATGCGCCAGCATCAATTCGTCACCCAGTTGATAACCCAGATTTTCAGCAACCTCAGCGCCAATGACAGTGTCATACACCCCCGAAAATGGTTTGCCTATTTTAAACTCTAATGCCTGATCATCCGCAAACCGGTAGTGCTCAAAATAAGCTTGAGTGGTGCCCATCACTCGAAAGCCTTTATGTGAATCACCTAGGGATATAGGAATAGACCAGGCAACGGATGGATGGGAAGAAATTTTCTCGTAACTATCCCAACCAATATTGTTCGTAGCATTACCAATGCGAAATACAGAGTAAAGTAAGAGTTGAACTGAGCCACTTCTTGCGCCAACCAACAGATCAGTGCCTGAAATCGTATTCGTAAAGCTATGCTTGGCTTCCTTACGCACAGTATCAACCCCTAGTAAGAGAAAGACACTAATACAAATACTTAATAAGGTTAGACAGCTTGTGAACCTGCGATTGAGTATACTTTTGAACGTAAGTTTAAGGAGCAATAAGAAGTTCATAACATATCCCCCTGCTGTTGGTCTTTGCTACGACTATCAGCTTTATTTAGCTCGTTCAAAAGAATGCTACGATCAAAAGCATGTTCCAAACCCCGGTCATGGCTGACAAATAGAACCGTTGAACCGCTATACTCACACTCACTCAATAACAGGTTTAAGAAATGCTCACGAGTATCCGCATCTAATGCTGACGTGGGTTCATCCGCGATGATTAATTCAGGTGAACCGATTAAGGCACGCGCAGCAGCAACACGCTGCTGCTGGCCAACACTAAGCTCCGACACTGGTTTAGTAAGTAAACGACGATCTTGTAACTGCAGATGGGAAAGCAAACGATAGGCTTCGTCTTCAAGCGTTTTCGATTTTGACAATGCCTTGGCTTTACGTCGACTAGAAAACTCACATGCCAAAGTGATGTTCTCAATCACCGATAAATAAGGAATTAGGTTGAATAGTTGAAAAACAAAGCCGATATGATCGGCTCTAAACTGATCACGACGACTCTGTTTCAGTTGACTAATATCTGTTCCGAGAATATTGATAAGACCGGAATCAGGCAGGTTTATCCCGCCTAGTAGACTTAATAGCGTCGTTTTTCCTGCACCACTTTCACCTTTGATGAAAACCCGTTCTCCCTTCTGAATAGATAACTCAGGAATATCCATCACGTCCCGCTGGCTAGAAAGCCAGCGGAACCGTAAGTTTTCGACTTTCAATAACGCGGTCTTTGTGTTCATACTCAAAACTTAATGCCCACATTATGACGGTCAAGTTCAAGCAGTGACTGACCTACATCAGTGATGATCTGCGCCTCAAGCTCCTCTATCGACGTAAAGATTTCAAACACCCCTACCTTGATTGCCTTCAAGTCGCTGATGCTTGCACACTCAAAGTGATACTCAGCCTCAAACTCACTATGCGAGTCCTTGTCATTATGGCTTTCATGATTATCTTTCTCGTGGCTCTCGTGCTCATCACTATGATCATCCTTCTCTAGCAATGATGACTTGATGTTTACATGTTCCAATACACATCGCGCATTCTGACTAATCTGAAACAAGCGAGCAGCATCGCTTAAAGACTTTTTAGCCCATTCAACTTTTGCGAGTTGTTCGGGAGAATTAGCTTGATGTTCAAAACCAGTAATATTCATCGCGGGAGATTTAAATACTAGTTGCAGCTCATCTTTTTCTTGAACTAGCATTAAAGTCGCATGCCCATGTTCATGGGCTTCGTGTTCCTCTTCAAAAGCAAAGACAGCACGTACAGAAAGGTTAAAAAACAAAAATACAAATAGACACTGAACAAGATAGTTCTTCATACAAAACTCCACAGTAACGCGGTGCGAAAATGCACCAGAAATAGTAACGATTTAAAAAGTAAGGCTACGCGTTACTAGGGGGAGCTCGGGAGAGATATGTTTGAAATGGCTGTTTTTTTGAATTAACGAGGTTGAAAAGTCGGTGCTTCAATCTTTCAGTTGAAGTGCTTAAATACGTATAACCTAGGCTATACGCGGTGAGGTTTGATAATATCAAACACGCTTCACACAGGGATTCAATGCTATGTTTTTTTCCAGAAGAGTCGGGCTCTTCAAGGTCATGGTGTTCAGACTCAGAATGAAAATGATCGATACTGGCAGTGGTAAAGCTAGCCGTAGCAGAGTCAATCTTTGCAATAGAAATATGTTCACTGCCATGAAAC